>VAPL010377381.1_pt1 | contig 32676 bp, 23 predicted proteins | sample 3395061 | NCBI WGS metagenome assembly VAPL01 (sample SAMN08290444, study PRJNA428436) | hydrothermal vent metagenome | isolation source: Deep-sea hydrothermal vent chimney 2 | place: Pacific Ocean: Juan De Fuca Ridge | depth 2182 m m | reverse complement strand
TGACTTCGTCCGGAAACTGTTCTATAAAATTAATTATTGACATGCTCTTTGTGTTTTATACAAAAATAACAAATTAGGTAAATATACGGGCATTCATTTTTCTTTTATAGATGTGGTCAATTGTTGTCTAGTTGCATATATGACTACATTTATTTTTTATGGGTTTTAACAACACTTTGTTTAATTATCAATAATGAAATAAATACTTGATTGTCTGTTGTTTATAGTAATTTTTGCTAATCATATAAATTACTCTTAATCAATGAGTCAAAGTTTAAAAACGAACCATTTAACAATGGTATTTGGTTTGTTTCAAAGTATTGGAAAATTGTGATATGCCAATTTATCATTGAAGTTTTACACCTATTTTGTTCTTACTATTTCTCCGGGATTTACCGTCTAAACACATAGCTATCATACCACGGTCATTTCTATCCTTTTGCCCAATAAAATTAAAACCTGACATTTCGTATGACCAAATTTATATGCACTACACGCCAATATTAATGCCAAACATATATTTCTTTAGTCCACAGACACTTAGAATATGAGAGGCCAACTAATGTGTATAATTATGATACACTTAGATGTAAAAATTTTATACAATTGATCTTTGCAAATGAGTAAATTTATTGTTGAGATAGCATGAAAATATTGCATTTATAAATTTTTTAAGAAAGGATGCAAATGGTCAAACTTCGGACAAATCTTTTTTTTTCAGGCATATAATAATATTAATCATATATTGTTTTTAATATTACTTGGATAATCATTAAGATCAATTATTTATATGCTAAAACATAGAAGCGGTGTTTTTTTCTATTCCTGAAAGAAGCATTATTTTGAATTTTAATATAGGATTGAAAATTATTTTAACAGATAATTTGATTAAATAGCTTGGTTGTCAATAATTTAGCAACAAACTATTAAAGTTTGTTATAGATTAGGATCGGTGATTCAGAGATTTAAATTGAAATAAATTTATATTGCGGCAATAATCTAACATTTTGATGGATTATTGGATGAATGCCATTGAACCACAAAGTGAAAATGAATGTTTAGAAAACTACTTTTATTAATATTATTTCCTTTCATCACATCACATTTATTTTCGCAAGAAAATGATGTCTTTATTACAGGAAATGTAGTTGGCGAAAATGGTGAGCCCATTCCCGGTGTAAATATTTTTATTCAAAATACCTCCAATGGAACAATCTCTGAATTTGATGGCAATTATCTAATATCTGTTCCCGCTGCTGCTCAGATTATTGTTTACTCTTACATTGGATACCTCACAATTGAAGAGCCTATTAACAATCGTAACGTTATTGATATCGTATTGAAGGAAGACACAAAGCAACTTGAAGAGATTGTTGTTACTGGATATTCTTCACAAAAAAAAGCTGATGTCATTGGTTCGATATCTTCATTAGATCCCACAGTAATTAAAGATATGCCGATTACCGGATTAGACCAGGCACTGCAAGGTCGGGTATCAGGGGTATCAGTTACACAATCTTCCGGAACACCTGGAGGTGGCATCATGGTGAGGGTGCGTGGAAATTCTTCCATTTCCAGCTCTAACAGGCCATTGTACATTGTTGATGGCATTCCTGTCAGGGATGGGGGATTATCTACAAGAAGTTTTGGTGGGCAAAACGATAATGCTTTGTCAACCATAAATCCTAATGATATTGAATCAATTGAAATACTCAAAGATGCGTCTGCCAAAGCAATTTATGGTTCCAGAGCTGCAAATGGTGTAGTAATTATTACTACCAAGAGAGGAAAAATAGGGTCGCCGACAACATTCGAATTTGATGTGCAAAGAGGAATTGTCAATCCTACAAATACCGTCGAAGTGCTTAACGCAAAAGAATTGCTCACACTGCAAAGAGAGTCTTTGTTCAATGCAGGAGAAGATCCTGACGATGCAGGAACTCCCGGTATAACCGACGCCGTAGATACTAGATGGCAAGACGAAGTGATGAGACAAGCTATTGTGCAGCAGTATCAATTATCAACAAAAGGGGGGACAGAGAAAACTCAATTTTACCTAAGTGGATCATACAGAGATGAAGAAGGTGTAATGCTCAACAATGATTTCAAAAGAGCAACCCTGGTAGCAAATATTGATCACAAAGCTACAAGCAGACTTACCTTTGGGCTTAACCTGAATTTAGCCAGAACCAAGAACAACCGTGTAAAAGGAGATAACTTTTTAGATGGTGTATATAATGCGGCACTCACCAGCTTACCATATTATCAACCATATGATGAAAATGGAGTATTGTATGCTCCCGGAGATGCAGGCTATGCAGGTTTCCCAAATTTCAATCCTGTTGGTCAGGCCATAGAACCCAGGTTTGATACCTATGCCTCGAAGCTCCTTGGAGGTTTGTATGCCAAATATGAAATAATTCCCAATCTATTCTTTACTACAAAATTTAGCGTTGATTATACTTCAACAATAGAAGATCAATTTGAGCCTACTACCTCAGCAATCGGTGGGTTTCTCCAAAGTGTTCGTCAACAGGGTTATGGTATATATAGTACAACGGAAGCATCTACCATGCTCAATAATAATGTATTGTCCTACAATACATCCATTGGAGATATACATGAGTTTGGCGCGATACTGGGAACGGAGTTTATAAGCAGGACATCAAGAAGAGGGTCAACAGTTGGTATCCTTTTTCCGAGCGACGATTTTACGTATTTGACATCTTCAGGGCTGATACTTGATGGATCTTCCTTTCTTGTAAATAGTGGTCTGATTTCCTTTTTTGGTAAAGTAAATTATAAATTTAAAAGTAAATATCTGGCTCAAGTTAGTGCAAGATATGATGGTTCATCTCGGTTTGGAGAAGATAGAAAGTTCGGATTTTTTCCAGCGTTTTCGCTTGGCTGGAGAGTTTCAGAAGAAGAATTTTTATCAAGCAGCTCATGGCTGGACGATTTGAAAGTTAGAGCCAGCTATGGCCTTACGGGAAATGAGCGCATCGGTAATTTCCAGTACCTCGCATCATGGGGTGCTACTACTGCCTATAATGGAATTCCCGCCATCGGGCCTGCAACTCTTGGCAATCCAAACTTGGGCTGGGAACAAACTACAGAATTTGATGTCGGAGTTGATCTGGCACTTTACGCTGGTAGAATTCAATTGGTCTTTGACTACTACTATAATGTAACTAATGATTTGCTGTTAAGTGAAGCACTGCCATTTACTACAGGATTTGGCTCCTTACTTGGAAATCTTGGGGAGGTAAGCAACGAAGGTATGGAGCTTACTATAATGACAGTGAATATTGATAAAGAAGTTAAATGGACTACTCAATTTAATATTTCAAGAAATAAGAATATTGTTCAAAAATTGGCCACAGACGAGCCTCAATTTTCAGGGTATAATACTTTTACGAATAGTACACACATTGTCGCTACCGGAAAACCTTTGGGCACATTCTGGGGTCTTAAATTCCTCGGAGTAGATCCGGGAACAGGTGATGCTATTTATTTTGATAAAAATAATGATGGAAAATTGACGGCAGATGATGGCACATTTATTGGTGATGCGCAGCCAGACTTCTTTGGTGGGTTCACAAATTCTGTTTCTTATAAAGGATTTGATTTTTCACTTTTTTTCCAATATAGCTATGGCAATCAGATGATTAATTTTGGAAATACTACACTAATTAATTCCGGAGAAGAAATCAATAACAATCAATCAAGAGAGGCATTGAAAAGATGGCAAAAAGAAGGAGACATCACCTCTGTTCCGAAATATGAGTTTGGCAATACTGTCAATAATAGATTTAGCTCAAGGTTTGTGGAAGATGCCTCTTACCTAAGATTAAAAAATGTAACACTTGGCTATAGCCTAAACAGGGAAATTCTTAACAAGCTTAAACTCAATAAATTGAGGGTTTATGCATCGGGAACAAATATATGGACACTGACAAACTATTCAGGGGCTGATCCCGAGGTGAACAGCTTAGATGGTTCTACAACTGCCCAAGGTCTTGATTTATATACTTTCCCCCAGGTACAAACAATTTTGTTTGGTCTTAATTTGAGTTTTTGATGAAGTTCAAAATATACATATCGCTATTTATCATAATTGTAAATACTACATCATGTGCTGATTTGTTAAATCCTAAACCTGTTGATAGGATTACTGACGACAAAGTTTTAGTTGATGCCAATTCTGCCAGAGTAGTATTAACTTCCGCTTATCGCGATCTGGCTAATTTTGGTGCTCCAAAAATTATAGCTGGAGATTTAACATCTGATAACCTTATTCATAATGGCACTTTTACCCAATATCGTGAGATAAGTAGCAAAGATATATCAGCCTCCAATGGTTCTGCCAGTTCGATGTGGGGAGTGATTTATAGTCTGTCATATATAGCAAGTTTCTTATATGAAGGACTTCCTGCCATAGATATTCCGCAAAGTGTTTTTAGTGAAATCACGGCAACTGCAAGTTTCCTGAGAGCCTATGGCTATTTTGTTGGTGTTTTTACTTATGGTGGCTTGCCTATTGTCACCACCACCGATCTGGAAACAAATAGAATAATTCCAAGAGCTAGTCTTGAAGAAACATTGGATTTTATAGAATCTGATTTGCTTTATGCTTTAGATAAATTGCCCGAAGATCCATTCAACTCCGGCGAAGTGTCCAATGGTGCTGTAAAGGCCTTACTGGCCAGATTTTATCTTTATAAAGAAAATTGGTCCGAAGCAGAAAAATTTGCAAGCGATGTGATTCAAGGGAATGGTACAAAAGAGTATTTGCTTGAAGAAGAATTTGAAAATGCCATTGGTGATTTTAGCACAGAATCAATTTTAGAAATAGTGTACAGTGCTAATGACAATCCCGGTACTTCGACTAATTTTAGTATAAATAATCTTTTCGTGGGAAGAAGGGAAATTATCCCATCGAGTGAAATGGTCTTGGCACTACAAAATGATGGTGGAAAAAGACAAGTTGTTATGGAGTTTGATGGCAAAAACGCTCGAGGTTCTGACAACGGATGGACCATTACGAGATATGGTTCTTTCGATAATATTCAGCTCATTAGGTTATCGGAAATGTATATGATTCGAGCGGAAGCCAGGGCACAGCAAAACAATATTTCTGGCGCTGAAAGTGCCGAATCGGATATAAATGTAATAAGAGTGCGAGCAGGTGTTCCGCTGATCCAGGGAACTTCCAAAAATCAAATGCTTTTGGTGATAGAAAATGAAAGGCGAATGGAGTTTTGCTTTGAAGGACACAGATGGTATGATTTGGTAAGAACCGGCAGAGCAAAATCAGTAATGGATGAATTTACAAGTAATTGGACAGATAAGGATGAACTATGGCCTGTCCCGTTGGGAGAGATCACCAACAATCCATCTCTGAAAGATGCTCAAAATCCAGGTTATTAGGGAAGAGAGAATGATAGAATGCAATGGTTCGTTATAAAACTTTAACACATTGATTATGATTAATTTACACGATTTGTAAAATTTCTTATAAACAACTGATAATCAAGCTTGTAATTTATAATTCATCATTTATAATTAATAATTAAACGAAGTGTTGATATAATCATTTAATTAAAATGAAGGGCATAAAATATATTATTTCTATAATGGTTCTTTTCGCATTATTCTTGTCGTGTGAAAATACTGAAGAAATTATTTTTGAAGGTCCGTATCATGCTCGATTTACTGAGACAGAAAGTGAAGTCCTTGAAAATTATAAAGATCCTTTCAATCAAAATTTGAATGAACAAGTATCAATCGAACTCCATATTGCAGCTCCAACACCTAACAGTACTACCATAATAACTTATGAAGTAAGTGGAACAGCAATTGAAAATGTTGATTATATTATTGATGGAGGAGATAAAAAAAGAGTACTTATTCCTGCAGGTTTGCATAAAGGAGAAATCAAGTACTTTCCTATAAATAATAGAGAAATGACCGGTGATAAAACAATAAAGTTTACCATCACAAGTGTAAATAACGAATTGGAATCGGGTTTTGGAGAAACTGGAATAAATGGAAGGTTTCATACCGTTACGCTAAAGGATGATGATTGCCTGGTTGATTTAAGGAAGTTTGAAGGAATATGGGAGTTTGACCAAAATGATGGAGAGTTTGTCTATGATGTTGAAATACTGGTCGATTGGTCATCAAATAATAGAATATTTATGCTTGGATTTACGGGCTTAGATTCTTCATTGTTTGCTTTTGCCAATCTTAATCTTTGTAATGGCGAATTTGAAATTCCTGAGCAATTGTTAGCTGGAGTAAGTCAGCTTGAAAATACCAGGTCTGAAGGGAAAGGGTCATTTGATTCTGAAGTAGAATTGCTCAATTTTTCGTATTCATACGATATTGCAGGGCCAACGATCAGGACCGTAAATGCAAAAAAGAAAAAAGAATAAGCTGGATAATATGAAATCTTTTATAAGTAAATACTTGAGCATACTGATTATGATATTGCTTGTGGCTTGCAAGGAAAATCATGAAATAAAACCGGCTACTTATTCTCTATTGCTCTCCGGCGAAGAGAGTAAATCCTGGAAGCAGGTTTCTTTTACTTTCATTTTTAATGAGAATGAAGAAGAAGATTTGGACGCTTATCGTATTTATGGTATCCCTGACTGTGAAAAAGATAATATATATACTTACATAAGAGAAGGTAAACAATTAGAAATTTACCAGGGTGAAACTAAGTGTGATCCAGAGGGTGATGATCTGTTGGCCAGAACAAGTTGGGATGTTGTTAATGCAAACGCAAATTTGTTCATTGGAGGTAGCGATCCATTTATCCTTGCACAATTGACAGAAGATTCTCTTGTATATGGATTTAGAGACACATTGGTTGCGCCAATTGGCAGTAGCACATTTTGGGAATTCCCCGGCATAGCCCAATGGGTATATAAACCAATTAATTAAAAGATGAAGATTAATTTTAGAAATTTGGTTTTAAAGTATTGGTTGATATTCATGTTTTCAATAATGTCATTAGTTGTTCATGCCCAAAAATCAACTTCGAAAACAAATACACCGTACCTGAAAAATTTATCTGTCGAATTGGACAAGATATATCAGGAATATAAAGAATCTGTAGAAATATTTGCTTTCGAAAGAGACGTTTTACTAAGAGAAGTACTTGACAATGGAAGTACAGTTAAGCTAATCAGAATACTACCATCGGGAATCCCTGAATATTATAAAACATTTAATTTTAGAGCTTCACAAAATGTGGGGACCACCAAGCTGCGACCACGTGCCGATCTTTCCCTAAATCTAACCGGGAAAAATATGTTTATTGGTATATGGGATAGTGGCTCCACCAATGTCGAGCATCAGGAATTTGGAGAAAGGGTTGAAATAAAAGACAATATACCCTTTGACGACCATGGGACACATGTTGCCGGGACAATTGCAGCAGCAGGAGTAAACTCTCAAGCAAAAGGTATGGCTTATGAAGCTAATATCATTGCCTATGAGTTTAGCAATGATAATTCAGAAATGGCAGCTGAGGCCGCAGAGGGACTCATTATCTCAAATCATTCATATGGATTAAGAACAGGCTGGGATGTAACTTCCGGGGGCACAGGATGGCAATGGTTTGGTGATCCTTCAATTAGCAATGTTGAGGATTATCGCTTTGGGTACTACGATGCTTCCAACAGTAAGGTTTGGGACGACATCGCATTTAATGCCCCATTTTATCTCATTGTAAAATCCGCAGGCAATGACCGTACAGATGTTGGTGATGGCACAAGACCTCCTGATGGTCCTTATGATTGTATCGGGGCAAAAAGTGTCGCAAAAAATATATTGACCATTGGTGCTGTTGAGCATCTTGATGGCGACTATACCGGACCGGAAGATGTTGTCATGGGTGATTTTAGCAGTTGGGGACCCACAGATGATGGAAGAGTGAAACCGGACATCAGCGCAATTGGTGTTGATGTATTTTCTACTCTTTCAGGAGGAGTAGACGTTTATGGAATGCTGTCAGGAACTTCTATGTCAGCACCAAACACAACTGGAAGTTTGGCATTATTGCAAGAGTATCATGCACAACTATATTCGGGCACATATATGAGATCAGCCACATTAAAAGGTCTGGTTATCCACACTGCCAATGAAGCCGGGAAAAACCCAGGGCCAGATTATGAATTTGGCTGGGGATTATTGGCAGTTGACAAGGCAGCAAATATGCTGACAAGAAATGATGGAAAAGATTATATAGTTGATGAATTAAATCTTCAAGAAAATGATTCAATGGTGGTAATGGTAAGCTCTGATGGTACAGCTCCATTGGTTGCAACAATTTGCTGGACAGACGTACCCGGTAACCCCGCCCCTATCAGTTTAAATCCAACTGATCTTATGTTGATAAATGATTTGGATATCAGAATTTACGATGAAAATAATATTGAGTTCATGCCATGGATACTCGATCCTACTTCTCCGGATAAAGGGGCTTCATTTGGAGATAATTTTAGGGATAATGTTGAAAAAATTGAGATTTCGACTCCAGCACCTGGAGAATACAAGATTGTGATCAAACATAAAAATACGCTACGCAACAATAATCAAGATTTTTCTTTACTGGTATCTACTTCTTCTTTAGACTTAAGTCTTACTAATTTTTACTGGATCGGAAATTCGGGTGACTGGAATGATCCAACCAACTGGTCATTGAGTAGTGGTGGAAATGTCGCAGGTGGAATACCTCAAATAAGTAATCCGGTAATTTTTGATAATAACTCTTTTAATAACCCAGTAAACACTATAAATTTTTCAAGTAGTGCTACTTGCTACAATATCAATTACTACGCTACCGATTCATGCAATATTGACCTCGCTTCTTTTAGTTTGAATGTTGATGGAGGCATTTTCAATGAAAACAACAAAGTTTCTTTTCAAAATGGTAAAATTTCTTTTAAAGGAATCATATCAAAGAACAATCAAATCCTGGCTGGCCCTACAGCTTTTAATACTGTCGATATGGAGTTTATATCAACAAATGGTTCTTGGAACATCGTTAATGATTTTTCGGCTAAAAATATAAATATTGAAAATAGTTCACTTTTCGCTGCAAATAAATCAATCAACTTATCGTCATTGGTTATAACAGCTACAACTAAAAATGAAGTGAATTTTTCATCATCAACTCTCAATGGCCTTGATTTTATAAATATATCTGTAGGAACTGCGGTAGACTTTGATAATTCAACTATTATTTTTTCCAATGAAAATGGGAACACTTCAAAGTCTATTTTAGCCAGTGGAAATTCCTTTCATAATATTATAGTTGAACAAATAGATTTGACTATGACAGGTAACAATACTATCAATAAATTAGTTATTGATGGATCATTATCTTTGATCGGAGACAATACAATTGACAGTCTGAGGCTTTCTGATATTAGTTCTCTTTCTCTCAGTGAAAATTCTACACAGACCATAAACAAGCAATTTGAAGCTACCGGTAGTGTAAATAATCCAATAGAAATTACTTCTTCCGGAATTGCTAACGCCTCAATTATCTCAGACGATAGTAACATCCGATTTTGCTTTGATTACCTAAATGTAACAAATGTCTCTGTATCAGGTAGTACTGGTTTTCTGTCAGGTGATAATAGCACTATAAATGCAAATAGCACTGGATGGATAGAAGTTAATTGTGATGATGCGCTATTTCCATCATTTGATGTTAAATTTCCATGTGCCCTCGGAGAAGTACGATTTGAAGATACAAGTACCGGTTTCCCAACTGAATGGAATTGGAATTTTGGAAACTTGCAGTTCCCTCAAGAAAACAACTCATCGTCTCAAGATCCATTTCATAACTATAGATTTGAAGGAGATTATGAAGTTACTTTTAATGTAAGAAACAATCAATTCGATAAGACAATCACACGAACAATTACAATAATTAATTTTGAAAGTGGATTGGGCGTACCAAGTATTAATATTAATGGAACCCGACTGACCTCTTCAATGATTTCGCCAAATTATCAATGGTATTTTAATAATTCACCTATTCCTGGAGCATCCGAGAGAATTTATGAAATCGCCAATCCAGGCTTATATTATGTAACTGTTTTTGATGACAATTGTCTCTTCAGGTCTGAATCTACTATCGTGACATCGATTGAAAGAGAATCTCTACAAAATGATTTTACTATTTATCCTAATCCATCTTCAGGGATGATTACCTTCAATGTTATCAATAATTTCTATGGGCAAATTGGTGTTAAAGTCTATAATGTTATTGGCATTAATATTCTTGATTTGGAATATAAAAAAGATGCTGACTCAATTGAAAAGCAATTTTCACTTCAAGATTTCCCAACTGGAATTTACAGCATCATTGTAAATATGAATGGTAAAACAAGTACTAAAAAAATAGTACTAACTCGTTAGATTCCTTTCTACAGCTTAGGTAATATCAAAAATAATTCATCCTTGATATATTCATGCCTGATGCACTTATATCGAAAACATACTTCATTTATCCATAATACTTACTCCACTCCGTTTTATTATTGTTGCACTTTTTTAGGCTTGTCTAAATATATATTTTTATTCACTGTATTTTTGATTTTGTCTTATCAAATTGTAAATTTGTAAGAACAGGGTCAATTAATTTAAATGACTTTAATATGATTTTTGATATCTTTAAAAAAAGAGGAGAAGAAATAATTTCAGAATCCAAGGCAATATTATCAGAGCTAATCCCTGGACAAAAAGCGAAAATAAAAAGCTTGTCTTCTGATTGCTTTGGAATTGAGCGACAAAGACTGATGGATTTAGGGTTTGTTCCTGGTTCAGTTGTCGAGGTTGAAGTTATCAGTCCATTTAAGGATCCAACAGCTTATCGCATAAAAGGAGGGCTAATAGCACTAAGGAAAAATCAAGCAAGAAAAATCCAAATTTCTCCAGCTTAAACTCAAATCCAGTGTCTTTCCAAAAGTTTAACTCATCGCATAGTGACTGCGCCGACTGTCCGATACACGATAAGCTGTATCTTCAAAAACTTGGCGTAAATGCCGCCAATTCCGATTTTGTAATTGCGTTAGCCGGAAATCCAAACACTGGAAAAAGTACAATATTTAATGCACTCACGGGATTAAAGCAACATACCGGAAACTGGACAGGAAAAACAGTAGCACGTTCTGAGGGAAGTTTTTCTTTTCATGATAGAAAATACAAAGTCATTGACTTGCCGGGAACATATTCCTTAATTTCTTCAAGTATGGAAGAAGAGATTGCACGTAATTTTGTTCTGTTTGGTAAACCAGATGTAACTGTAATAATTGTTGATGCAACAAGGCTTGAGAGAAATCTAAATCTTGTTTTGCAAATGTTAGAAATTTCTTCCAGAGCAATTGTTTGTGTAAATTTAATTGACGAGGCTGAAAAAAATGGAATAGTAATAGATGCTAAAGTATTATCGAGGGATTTGGGCGTACCGGTTGCATTAACTAATGCCCGAGATCAGAAAGGCATATATGAACTTCTTACCTACATAGAAAAAATTGCTGTATCCAGCGATCCGCCAAGAGCAAAAACTAACTATAATTTCCCAGAAGAAATTGCATTTCCAATTGATAAGTTAAAAGGGATATTAAAAGGAATATTTCCTGATATGCCAAATACTTTGTGGTTATCAATCAGACTTTTAGATAATGATGAAAGTTTGATTGCTGCTATAAACAATGGCGACTTGCTTAAAAATTACCAAGGAAATAAGGAAATTTCTGAAAGCCTTTTGGCCGAAAAAACTGATTTTATATTTGATCAAGTAGAAAAATTAAAGAAAAACCTACCGGTTAATTTTCATGATAAATTAGTAGAAAACACTTTTCATGAAGCAGAAAATATTGCTCAAAGATCTATTATTAAGAAAGGTGCAAAAAGAAAATTTAACCTTGATTTATTTCTTGACAAAATTTTCATAAGTCCGCTGTTTGGATATCCGGTTATGTTTTTGCTATTCGCATTCATGTTTTGGCTAACAATCGCAGGAGCCAATGTCCCTTCGGCCCTACTATTTGATTTGCTTGTCGGATATATTCACCCTTTACTAAAAAGCGGTGCAGATGTGCTCCATTTTCCTTGGTGGTTAAGTGGTTTTCTTATCGACGGAGTATATCTTTCAACAGCATGGGTTATAAGCGTAATGCTTCCCCCAATGGCCATATTTTTTCCAATGTTTACACTTCTTGAAGACTTTGGATATTTACCAAGAGTTGCATTTAATATGGATAGCCTTTTTAATAAAGCCGGTGCTCATGGAAAACAAGTTATGACTATGATGATGGGTTTTGGTTGTAATGCAGCTGGCGTTGTGGCTGCACGAATTATTGACTCTCCCAGAGAAAGACTAATTGCAATTATTACAAATAACTTTGCGATATGTAATGGCAGATGGCCAACTCAAATCTTAGTTGCAACAATATTTATTGGTGCTTTGGTACCTGCACATTTGGCAGGTTTCGTTTCTGCCATGGCTGTAGTTGGGGTAGCATTATTTGGTGTGCTATTGACTTTTATCATTTCATGGGGTCTGTCAAATACAGTTTTAAAAGGAGAACCTTCAGTCTTTAGCCTTGAACTCCCCCCCTATCGAGTGCCAAAATTTTGGCAAACAATATATACCTCTCTTATTGATCGAACATTGTTTGTTCTGTGGCGCGCGATAGTTTTTGCTTTGCCAGCCGGTGCTGTTATATGGTTAATATCCAATATCAATGTCAGTGGCATACCTGTTGCTATGCATTTAGTGAATTTCTTAGAACCCGCTGGCTGGATATTAGGTTTAAATGGAATTATTTTAGTTGCTTATGTAGTTGCTATTCCGGCGAATGAAATAGTGATTCCCACTATCCTGATGTTAATTGTATTGATGACTGGGGCAAATGGCTATAATGAAGGCGCAGGTGTAATATTTGAAACAGACTCAATCAACTCATTAGAAACAATACTAAAAAACGGTGGCTGGACTCTTTTAACAGCTGTTAATTTGATGTTATTCTCGTTGCTTCACAACCCTTGTAGCACAACCATTTTTACTATTTTTAAAGAAACAAAAAGTATAAAATGGACACTGGTTTCAACTTTTTTACCGGTAGTTATGGGAATACTGCTTACAGCAGCGATTGCTTTTATTTGGCGAATTTAATAAGATATTTTGGGCTTATCTCATCACAAATACAGTCCCTTTATAAACTTTCTCAAACTTATTAATATTAATGAGATAGTAGTAACTTCCGGCAGGGACAAATTCTCCATTGTATCTTCCATCCCATTCTTTTAAATAAGAATCAGACTCAAAAATCATTTGACCAGTTCTGGAGAATATAGCTATTTGATAAATTTCATACCGGTTTAAATGTTCAATTTCCCATGTGTCATTTACGCTATCTTCATTTGGAGTAAATCCGGTAGGTATATCAAGTTCAACAAAGTTATTTTCAAAATCTATTCGTCTTACATAACTTAAGCTAAAAGTATCCGAATCGTACAAGACAATCTCAATTTCTCTCATATTACCATTTGGTGCCAATCTATTTAAATTGACATACTTAAGTGAAAGAATTGCTTTTTGATAGTTTGATGGAGTAGAAATACCACTGATGGTTAGTAATCCTAAAGATTCTTGCCATACATATTTTAGGTTTTCAATTTCTTCAAAATACAATGAATCTTCACCCTTTATGTAACTATCAGAAATTGATATCACGGCTTTTTCTATTTTATCACCATCAACATCTACAACTATACTTGACTCTGATATTGTAATATTTTGATCTCCGTATTCGAAAGTAATTGGTGAGGTTTCAAAATTTAATATTTCTGGCGGATCATTAACCGATGAAATAAAAACGTTGACTCTTTGCGGAACAATAGCAAAATCTTTACCGTCAGATGCATTCCAATCTAAAATATCCAATCCAAAATAATCTTTATCCGGAACATAAATAAAACTTTCTATCTGATCTATTTCAATAATATCATTTAATTGAAGTAACTCATCATTAATTATCAACAACCCAAATTGCGGCAAATTTGCAATTTTTATTGAATGTAAAGTATCTCCATCTTCATCAGAAAATCTAGCAGTAAAATCATCCTTTGAAAAATGTATTGTATCATCCTCAGCAATGGATTTTGAAAACGATGCCAATTCTGGTTTCTTATTTAGCGGTTTAACTTTCAATTTATATGTTTGCTCATCAGTTTTCCCTAATTGGTCCTCAACCTCAATTTCAATATTGTAAGTACCCTCAGAACCATTGGGGGGTGTGCCAAAAATTGTAGCAGTTCTATCGCTATCAATTGCTACTTTTAACCAGGGTTTTATTATCGGAGGTATTGTAATAGTAAAAGAAAGAACATCCAATTCATCTGGGTCTGTAGCTACCACATCATAACTATAAAATTTCGATATCTCCGCAATAGTATCAGCAATTGATACAATTTCTGGCGGGTCATTGTTAATGATAATTTTTGCGGCAACTTTTGCACCTCCCAAAAATGAATTTCCTTTTCCTTTTGATGCTTGAATTATAAATTTCCCCGGCTCAGTAACGCCTTTTGCGGGTGAAAATTTTAACCCTTTACTGCCATCAGTAAAAAGAATAAAGTCGTTGTTATTAATTTGGCTTACACCATCATTTAGATATAATTTTCCTTGCTGAATCCCACTAATTTTAACATGCGTAATTTCTACTCCATCAACTGCGTTTTTTTCAATTACCAAACCTGACGTAGTTTGGCTTCCCCCATTCAATACTGCATCCGTGATACTTGGTGTATCCGCAATAGGTAAAACATTTACAACAAAACTTTTAGAAATCTTATTATTTTGTTCGTTGCCGTTGTCAATAGTAACTTCAATATTTGCTTTACCAAATTTGTTAGCATTAGGGGTATATTTTAAATAGGCTGTTGTCTCGCCAATTTTGTGAGCAATGGAAATATTAGAAATCAAATCTTGATTATCAGAAATGGCGTCAAGCACTAAACCACTATTCTCGTTTGTACCAGAGGATATTCCTGATAAGAGGATGATTTGCTCAACTTGGTCTTCATTTATTGCATCTGGATTTGGTATGTCGTTCAAAGTAGGTAATCTGTCTTTCCTGCCAACCTTAATAGTAAATACCGATTCGTCACTTTTATTAATGCCTCCATTTTTTGTACCTCCATTATCTTGAAGAAGTAAGGTAATTTTGGCCTCACCATACTTTTTGTTTTTTACTTCAAAAATTAAATTTCCGTTACTAACTACAACTTTTGGAGTGGTCTTAAATTCAATATTTCCAGAAACAATTTTCACCTTTATTTTAAAGGTAAGTTTCTGCGTTAATTCAGGGTCTCCATCGTTGATGTTGGTTATAAATTTTTTCATTGTTATTCTTCCTGCATCTTCCTCTATGCTAATAATATCTGAAGAAACAATAAATGAAGGTTTTCCATTGACGGCATTAACCTTTACCTTAAATGAGGTCTCAGTAATATTATTCCATCTTTTTCCATCGTCAACTTTTACGGTTATTATCGCACTTCCATTAGCATTCGTTTTTGGAGTATAGGACAGCTTGCCAGTCTTTTTTCCTTGTTCATATTCAATACTAATATTTGAAATAAGATCATTGTTATTGGAAGTCGCAGTAATAGTTAAATCTTGTTTAACCCTTTTATCACCATCGCTAATTCCAGTTAATTTTAATGTCTGCTTTCCGGCATTTTCAAAAATTGATTTTGGGTCATCAATATGATCAATAGTAGGAGGTCGGTTAAATAAATCCAATACCTGACAATATACAGTAGACTGGAACAAAACGGCGATAGATAACAATAAAAAATACTTCATTTTGGTTTTGAATGGTTAGTTATCATTTCTTGAAGTTGAGTAGTAAGTTAGTAAATAAATATTTACTAAGAAAATTTACTATTGGAGACTGGTTAGATTAACCATTATAAAATTGAAATTACAGACAATTTAAACAAAATAATAGGTTTAATGCAATTATTTCTTTATATATTAACTTTATTGGTTAAATTGGCGGGCGAATTGCACATAAAAGAATTATAACTTTCTTGCTTCGCTTATTATGATTAAAATTAATGAAAAGACAATCTTAGTTACTGAGCATAGCAATATGACAAGCATTTTTATATTGCAACAATTCAAAGCTACCGAAATCAATTATAGTCGATGAATTTTATCTTTCCAAAAATAAAACCAATAGTATTTTCTACACTAATTATACTTTTTTGTATTAATTTTTTTGCCTCAGCTCAATCTGTTTTATTGATAAACTCTAATACAAATGTTTACAATTCTATCGACGAAAGTAAATATGTATTGAGAAAAATAGATGATGAAACTTGGGTTAATTACAAAGGAAAAAATGGAGAATATATCAAAGTATCAAATTTCTTTGGTAAAGATGAATATTACCCTACTGGAATTTTTGAAGGGTTTGTTCACATTAGTTCTGTTTTGGATACATCTACTCGAAAAGAATACAAAAACCTAATTTCATTTAGTGACAACAAAAATTTATTCTCAAATGTTGTGGAACAAGATAAATTGAATATTGAGTCTAACTTGAAGAACTATGATATTGGTAAATTGTATTTGGGTATGACCAAGAATAACATTGAGCCTGGAAGTGATAAATCAATCAGTTTCAATGGTTATAATTATAATATCCAACTATCTTTTAATTCCAAGGAAGTTCTTACACAAATATTATTGAGTGGGAAACAAGAAGATGCTTTATCAGTTGATACCTCTATCAGAGATCAAATAATTAAACTAAAAAATATGTTAATTGAGAAGAATGGCTATCCATCACAATCAATTGAATATCCGAGTTTTTTAGAGTTAGAAGTAGATAAATTAACCAGCCTGGCAATATGGGACATCTCAAATAAAAGTGTTTATTTAGGAATTGGAGAATCAAATGATCTGTACTTTCCAAGTGTTACTTTTAAAGTGAAATAGATTAAATTTTTAACATTTATTATATACAATTGAAAAAACCATACATACATTTTTCTATTGCAGATTGACCACTCTCTTGTTCTATGAAAAAACTGAACTAACTTCTCGAAATTTTATAAAAACATGCTGTCAAGATCAAATTGAAACTGGCAGTTTACAAAATAATTGAGTGTAACCGAATAAACGGATAATTATGAAAGTTGGAATTTTAGCAGGTGGCCATGGTACCAGATTGGCTGAAGAAACAGAAATAAGACCAAAACCAATGGTAGAAATTGGAGGTCATCCTATTCTCTGGCATATTATGAAACATTATGCGGCATATGGGCACAATGAATTTGCAATAGGTCTTGGATATAAAGGTGAATATATTAAAAAATATATGACTGACTATGCCAAGCTAAATGGCAGCCTTTCTGTGGATATGAAAAGTGGTAAAATTGAAACCTTTGATAAGGAAGATCTCGATTGGAAATTGGATCTTGTAGAAACAGGCCTTAATACCATGACAGGAGGCAGAATAAAAAGACTAATCCCTTATATGGGAAATGAAACATTTATGCTAACATGGGGAGATGGAGTGTCGGATGTTGACCTTGATAAATTGCTAGCATTTCATAAAGCTCATGGGAAATTGGCAACATTGACAGTAGTAAGACCACCTGCCAGATATGGACACTTAGAAATTGGCAGTAATGGAAATGTTGAATCTTTTTCAGAAAAACCACAAGCGTCAGAAGGATGGATAAATGGTGCATTCTTTGTTTTGGAGCCTGAGGTTTTCAATTACATAGAAGGTGATCATACACAATTTGAGAAAGAACCTATGGAAACTTTGGCAAAAGAAGGACAGCTTATGGCCTATCATCACGATTCATTTTGGCAATGTATGGATACGCTAAGAGAAAAACACATTTTGGAAAACCTTTGGAATAATGGTAACCCTCCTTGGAAAATTAAATAAAGAAGACATAATAAATTGAACAATAATGAAAGTATTAGTAACAGGTCATAAAGGATATATCGGTACAATATTGGTACCCATGCTAAAATCTCAGGGACATGAAGTATCTGGATTAGATAGCGATTTATTTAGAAATTGCACATACGGAACTTTAGATTTAGGAATTCCCGAAACCATCAAGGATGTGCGGGACGTAGGCATTGAAGACGTTGCAGGTTTTGATGCTATTATTCACTTAGCAGGATTGTCTAACGATCCATTGGGAAATCTGAATGCAAATTTAACATTTGATATAAATCATTTGGCTACAGTAAAAATTGCCGAACTGGCAAAAAAAGCTGGTGTTTCTCGATTTCTTTTTTCTTCCAGTTGCAGTAATTATGGTGCCTCCGGAAGCGATTGGCTTACAGAATCTTCAGCTTTCAATCCAGTAACACCATATGGAGAATCGAAAGTATTTTCTGAAAGAGATTTGTCAAAATTAGCGGATGAGAGCTTTCACCCTACATACTTGCGAAATGCCACAGCATATGGTGTTTCACCAAGACTGAGGTTCGATTTAGTATTGAATAACTTAGTTGCATGGGCATATACTACAGGCAAGGTTTTTCTAAAAAGCGATGGAAAATCATGGAGACCAATAGTTCATATTGAGGATATTTCAAGAGCATTTGCTGCTTTGATGCAAGCACCTATTGAAAAAATTCATGATACGGCTTTCAACGTTTCCAGAAATGAAGATAATTATCAGGTAAGAGAAATAGCAAACATAGTCGCTGAGGTAGTACCCGGCAGTCATGTAGAATTATCTGATGATCATTTCCCGGATCCACGAAACTACAAAGTTGACTCTTCAAAAATAATTAATGAGATCCCGGAATTTAAACCTGTATGGACGGTTAAGAAAGGTGCTGAAGAGTTACTTAATGCCTATAAAAACAATGGCTTAACACTGGAAGAATTTGAAGGAATCAAATATCAAAGAATCGGGCATATCAAACACTTACTTAAAACGGGTAAAATTGACAATGATTTAAGATGTACACCTATTTTCGAAACGATATAATACTTTTTTAAATATGAGCATATATACCACAAAAAACACTTGTAGATCCTGTGGTGGATCAAATTGTAAAGACATTCTTGACTTGGGGATAACCCCACTTTCAGATAATTTATTAACAAAAGAGCAACTAAATAAAGATGAGGCAAAAGTTCCACTAAATCTGATGCTTTGTGAAGACTGCACGCTAGTACAAATTAAAGAAGAGGTAAAGCCGGAAGTATTATTTTGTGACGACTACCCTTATTATTCATCAGTGTCTAAGGCATTAATGGCACATTTTAGAAACAGTGCCCTTGACATCATAGAAAAAAAGAAGTTGGGCAAAGATAGTTTTGTCGTTGAAGCTGCCAGTAATGATGGGTATATGCTGAAGCATTTTGTCGAAAAAGGAATTCGAGTTCTTGGGATTGATCCTGCTGATGGCCCTGCCAATGTAGCAATAAAAAATGGGGTGAATACAATCAATACCTTTTTCAGTATAGACCTTGCTGAAAAATTGGCCAAAGAAGAAGGCAAAGCTGATGTTTTTCTCGCAAATAATGTAATTGCTCATGTTGCAGATTTGAATGGATTTGTTGCAGGTATTAAAGCAATACTAAAAGATGATGGTGTCGGAGTGATCGAATCTCCATACTTACTGGATTTATTAAATCATACAGAATTTGATACCATTTATCATCAGCATCTATGTTACTATTCTGTAACAGCACTTCAAAACTTATTCAATAGACATGGATTATATTTAAATGACATCAAGCATGTAACAATTCATGGCGGTACAATTAGACTATTTGTAGAGACCACCAAGAATTATAGTGATATTGTTATTGACTATATGGCTAAAGAATCAAAATTGGGCATTGATCAATTGTCATTTTACAATCCATTTATTGAGCGAGTCAGCAAATTAAAAACAGAATTGATCACACTATTGAATGATTTAAAAAAGGATGGAAAAAAAATCATTGGATATGGAGCTGCTGCAAAGGGAAACACATTTATGAGCTACATAGGTATTGATAATTCTCACCTGGATTATATAGCAGATTTGAGTCAATACAAACAAGGGCTATTTTTTAGCGGTAACCATCTTCCTATAGTTTCACCGGATCAACTACTAAAAGATCAACCAGATTACGTGTTGATACTTGCGTGGAATTTTGCAAATGAAATTATAAGTCAGCAAGAAGAGTATCGCAAAAGGGGTGGTAAGTTCATCGTGCCAATTCCTGAGTTAAAAATCGTTTAATTTTTTCCTTAACAATATAATATTATGTCTATTTGTCCTAACTGTCTAGAAAAAGAAATGAGGCCATTTTTTGAAGTTAAAAATGTGCCTGTACATAGCGTCCTGTTAGTAAAAACAAAAGAGGAAGCTTTAAATTTTACAAAGAGAGATATTACACTTGGGTACTGCAGTCACTGCGGTTTCATATCCAATATTATTTTTGACCCGAGCGTTCACAATTATTCAGCAGAGTATGAGGAGACCCAGGGTTTTTCTGGAACATTTAACAAGTTTCACAAAAAACTCGCTGAAGACCTCATCGCCAAGCACGATTTAAACAATAAAAATGTAATTGAAATTGGCTGTGGAAAAGGTGACTTTGTAAATATGCTCTGCGAATATGGCAACAATAAAGGCTTGGGTTTTGACCCTGCATATATTCCAGATCGTGATAGCAGTAATTCTAATGGTGCAGAATTTATAAAGGATTTTTATTCAGAAAAATATACACACCATAAGGCCGATTTTATATGTTGTAAAATGACCCTGGAGCATATCCCTGATACATTTAATTTTATAAAAATGGTGAGGAACTCCATTGGGAGTAATCTTGAAACAAAAGTATTTTTTCAAATACCAGATACAGATCGGGTGCTTGGTGATCTTGGGTTTTGGGATATCTATTACGAACATTGCTCTTATTTTAGCGTTTCTTCCTTAACCTACTTATTTGAAAAAGCAGGTTTTAAAGTAATTGAAACCGGAACAGAATATGATGGACAATACTTAATGATAGAAGCGCTACCAGTTGAAAACAGTGAGAATGTAAAAGTAGAGGTAAAAGATACTTCAATAATTGAAGGCCTTGTAAATTCTTATGAAAAAAGAATTAATTCAAGATTGGACGAGTGGAAGACTGTAATTAATAACTATTATAATGATGGGGAAAAAGTAGTGCTTTGGGGAGGAGGATCTAAAGCAGTTGCATTTTTAACCATCCTGGGGATTGTAGATCAAATTAAGTATGCCGTTGATATTAATCCATTTAAACATGGCACATTCTTGGCTGGAAACGGGCAAGAAATAGTATCTCCAGATTTCTTAGCTACTTACAAGCCTGATGTTGTCATTATCATGAATCCAATTTATTGTGATGAGATCGGAATTGATCTTAAAAACCTTAATCTGAATCCTACCATTTTGCCCATCGATTTTTTAGATAAAAAATAATTGTAACAATTCTTAACTATGACCAACTGTCCTGTTTGCAATTCTTCTAAAACTGAAGAATTATTTGAAATAAAAAATATTCCCGTTTACTGCAATCTAATGTGGGATGATAAGGAGTCTGCCACAAACTGTCCAAAAGGAGATATTAAGCTTGAGTTTTGCACCAACTGCGGTCATGTTTACAATAGCTCCTTCGATCCAAATGAAATGGATTATACACAGTCGTATGAAAATTCATTACATTTTTCTCCCAGATTCCAGCAATTTGCAGAGGGCCTTGCTACTGATTTGATTAAAAAACATAATATCAATAAAAAAAATATTGTAGAAATCGGATGTGGCAAAGGGGATTTTCTAAAGATGATATGTAAGGCTGGGAAAAACAAAGGTATTGGGTTTGACAGAAGTTATGATCCCGAAAATGAGACAGAGGAATCTTCAGATCAAAATGTCTCATTTATCCAGGAGTTTTATAATATTAATCATAAAGATATTCCTGTTGACTATTTATTATGTAGACACGTATTAGAACACATTGAAAAGCCAGTAGAATTTCTTCAGGAAGTAAAATCAATTATCGGAGATCGTCAATCAGGCATTTATTTTGAGGTACCAAACATACTTTACACCTTGAGAGATCTGGGCATTTGGGATTTAATTTATGAGCATTGCGGATACTTCACTCCTAATTCTTTGGCTTATCTATTTAAAAATGAAGGGCTTGAAGTATTGCATGTTGAAGAAAAATACGGCCAGCAATTTTTGGGAATTGAAGCTAAAACCGGAGATAAAAATAAAAGTATTGATCCTGGCCAGTTATTGGGTCAAGTTATTTCTCTTGCCCGCAAATTTTCAAATGCCTATAAATCAAAACTTTCAAAGTGGACAGATCAATTAAACGCCTTTTCTGCTCAAAACAAAAAGGTTGTTGTTTGGGGCGGCGGTTCAAAAGGTGTAACATTTCTTAATATTATAAATGCCAAAGAAAAAATTAGTGCCATAGTTGATATAAACCCCAGAAAGCAAGGAAAATTTTCTGCTGGTACCGGGCATGAATTTATCAGTCCTGAGAAATTAACGACTATCCAGCCCGATATTATCATTGCCATGAATCCCATTTATAAGGAGGAAATAATTTCCACTGTCAACAAATTAGGACTAACTTCTAAAGTCATTGCAGAAAATGAATTATAGCGTAAACTAATAACTGCAATCATCATGGACAGCAAAAATCATCCTCTGGTTTCTATTGGTTTACCAGTTTATAATGGAGAAAATTTTATCAAAACAGCTATTGATTCTATTCTAAATCAATCATATAAAAACCTCGAGCTCATAATATCTGATAATGCATCAACTGACATGACGCAAAAAATTTGTGAGTCATACAGTAGTCAAGATCCAAGAATAAAATATATACGATTTGATGAAAATCAGGGTGCTGCAAAAAATTTCAATAATACCCACGATTTGTCAAAAGGGAAATATTTTAAGTGGGCATCACACGACGATTATCTTGAAAATACATATATCGAAAAATGCGTAGAAGTACTTGAAAAAGATGTTGAGGTTCATCTATGCCATAGCAGGAAAAACATTGTAAATAAACATGATGACATAAAAGCCAAGGATGATTTCGTACAAATTGATTTGAATCAAGCGAGGGCATTTAAAAGGTTTCTTAGCTTTCTTAATAAATTTCGATACTATCAGGATGATGCAGATGTTGTGTTTGGTCTTTTTCGCTCAGAGATTTTATTCAATACCCAAAGAATCGCCAGCTATCATTCATCAGACTTTACCTTGGTTGCTGAAATCATTCTTCAGGGAAAAATTTTTATTATAAAAGACTATCTGTTTTATAGACGATTTCATGAGCAGATGTCAACCATTGCAAATCATACCAAAGCAAAACGTGCCAAATGGTTTAATACAAAAAAAGGTAGCAGCAATTTTATAAGCTACTTCCCTTTCCTTCTTTGGTTTTTGGAATTCATTAAATTTATCAGAAAAAGTAATTTAAAATTTTCTGACAAATTAATTCTATCGCTTGCATCAATAAAATGGTTGATTCTTCGAGTTTATTATAGAGTAGTTGTTAAGCTTAAAATAAAACGTTCATCTGATTTTGGGCAGGTATTTGTTGACATAAATTAACATAATAATATTATCATTCCACTTGTAATGTTAATTCACCAGCCATTGATAACTATTTGGCTGGAGCAACTTTACTCTTTTTTGATTCTTTTTTAGCCTTACTTTTTGTTCCTTTTTTAGTCTTATCATCCCTATCTTTTTTATTGACACTTCTTCCTACATCATCAAAGCCAACAAGCATCGGTGCGGATAATAATTTTTTCATTTTTTGTCCGCAGTCAGAGCACAATACTTCTAATTTTCCTATTTCACTTATTGGATGTTGTACCTCCTTTTCGGTTCCACATGTCAAACATCCGTAATCATACAATGGCATAACTTATATTTTTTGTTCTAAAATTCTTGCAAATATAAAGTAGAAATCAAAAACCTCAATAGATAGAATTAAAAAGGTTTTAATAAAAGAATCTCAGTCTGCTCTTTCAGTCCAAAATAATTTCTATAAATATCCCTACTTATTGGGATTGACATGGGAGTTTCCTAATCATACCTTTGCCATTATTTATAATAATTCTAAATAAAAATTTGAATATATGCTATTGAGAATTATACTATCAACAGTAGTAATTTCTATAATACATTGCATTTCTGGTTTGGCGCAAAGTGCTAAAGTAGAAGGAAATATTAAGCAAATTGACGGCATCAATACACTTTCAGGCATTACTGTTTATTTAGATAAAACAAAACTTGGTACTGCCACCAACGGCAATGGAAATTATAGCATAGAAAACGTTCCCGAAGGAGATTATACATTGGTAGTTTCTGCGATTGGCTACTTTTCAGATCAAAAAGATATTAGTGTTGGAGCCGGTGAAACTACAAAGGCCGATTTCACAATGATAGAAACCGTTTCTGTTCTTGAAGGAGTAACTATCATGACTGGTGGGGCTTCCGGCATAAAGGATATTCCCGGCTCCGTTCAATATATTTCGCCTAAGGAACTTCAAAAAAATAACTATTCAGATATCAACCGTACTTTGCGAGCTGTTCCGGGTGTAAATATTCAAGAAGAAGATGGTTTTGGTCTTTTCCCCAGTATCGGATTGAGAGGTAGCGGAAGTGAGAGAAATACTAAAATCACCGTGATGGAAGATGGCGTACTGATGGCCCCTGCCCCGTATGTTGCACCGGCAGCTTACTACTTTCCTACCGTTGGCAGGATGCAAGCTATAGAAATTATGAAAGGGAGCAGCCAGATAAAATATGGCCCCTATACCACAGGTGGAGCGATTAACCTGATTTCTACTCAAATCCCCAACGAGTTCTCAGGCAGAATCAATTTGATGGGTGGGAGTTTTGGAGGACGAAATCTTCATGCCCATGTGGGCAATGCTCATAAAAATGTTGCTTACATGGTAGAGACCTTTCAGTATGGCTCCAACGGTTTTAAAGAATTGGATAACGGAGGAAATACAGGATTTGTAAAGCAGGATTACCTGGCGAAAATTCGCGTCAATACAAACGAAGATGCAAAAGTATATCAATCGCTTACCTTTAAAATTGGGCAGGCGATTACAGATGCTAATGAAACATACCTTGGCATAACTCAAGAAGATTTTAACGATACCCCATATCGCAGATACTCAGGATCGCAAGTTGATAAAATAAACACCGAACAAACTCAGTTTTCGTTAACGCTTATAGCCAAATTTTCAAAATTATTTAACATCACCACAACTGCCTATCGTACCAATTTCAAAAGAAACTGGTACAAACTCAACAAGGTGAAAGACAGTACGGGGACCAAAACAAAAATTGGCGCTATACTAGACAATCCTGCTGGTTATAATGATGCCTTTGATATCATTAGAGGAGCAACAAGCACCAATGATGATGCCCTATTTGTAAAAGCCAACAACCGATCGTACTATGCTCAAGGTGTTCAAACAGTGCTGGGTTTCAACTTCACTACCAATAATATATCGCATGAGATTGATTTTGGTATTCGCCTTCACAAAGACGAGATCGACAGATTTCAATGGATTGATGAATATGCTATGGTCGATGGGGTAATGAAATTGACTAAAGCGGGCACACCCGGCACTGAAAGTAATCGAATTGGAACAGCTAATGCATTTGCATCATACATACAATACAAGCTAAAAACAGGCAATTTTACTGTGATACCTGGTTTACGTTATGAAAATATTACACTGTCACAGCAAGACTATGGCAAGGCAGATCCCGGAAGAACAGGCACTGATTTGAAGGAAAGAAGTAACACAGTTGATGCGTTTATTCCAGGCATTGGGGTTGACTACCGATTTAGCGACTACCTAAGTGCCTTTGCTGGTGTGCATAAAGGATTTTCACCTCCAGGATCAAAAGAAGGTACCAATCCCGAAGAAAGCATCAACTATGAATTGGGTGTGAGGTATGCGAAAAATGGACTTTCAGGTCAGGCGGTAATATTTTCTAATGACTACAGAAATCTGCTGGGAGCAGATTTTGCCTCATCGGGAGGTTCAGGAACCGGCGACTTGTTTAATGGTGGAGAAGCCCAAACGAAAGGATTGGAATTCCAACTTACTTACGACCTGCTTTCTACTAATAAACAAAGTGCATTTAGATTGCCATTTACTGTAGTATATACCTATACAGATGGCAAGTTCTTAAATGATTTCGATAGTGAATTTGACCCATGGGGCAATGTGGTTGCCGGAGATCAACTGCCTTACCTGGCAACAAATCAGTTTACGCTAATGCTCGCTTTGGAACACCATAAATTCAATATCAATCTTAGCGGAAGATATGTGGGCGAAATGCGCGCAACAGCCGGACAAGGAACTATACCGGACAATGATAAAATAGAATCAAATTTTGTGATTGATGCCAGTGCAAATTACAACCTGAATAATTATATAAGCCTTTTTACTAGCGTCACCAACCTGACAGGCCAAGTGTATAATGTAGCAAGAAGGCCAGCAGGTTTACGCCCCTGCATGCCAAGGGCTTTTAACGCAGGTATAAAAATAGTTTTTTAGTCTAATCACAATGTGATGCCCAGTGGGCAATGATCTGATCCAAAAAAATCATTCAGAATAAAAGCATCTTCAACATTTGGCAAGAGTGCTTGGCTTACCAAAAAATAGTCAATTCTCCAGCCGATATTTCTTTCCCTTGCCCCTGCCCTGTAGCTCCACCAAGAATACTTCACTTCATCCGGATATTTGAATCTAAAAGTATCTACAAATCCATGATCCATAAATCCTGCAAATCCATCAATTTCCCTCTGAGTATATCCTGCAGATTTGTTGTAGTTTGGTTTTGGTCTTGCAAGGTCGATGGGCTGGTGAGCCACATTGAAATCTCCACAAACCACAACAGGCTTTACTTTTTCCAGGTTTTTCAAGTATTTTAAAAAGTCCTTATCCCATTTGGTTCTATAATCCAACCTTACCAGTTCATTCCCGGAATTGGGCACATAAACCGTCACAACAAAAAATTCGTCATATTCAGCAGCAATTACCCTACCCTCCTGATCGTGCTCCTCTAAGCCCATATCGTAAGTTACTGCAACAGGTTGCTTCCTGGAAAGTATGGCCGTACCGGAATATCCCTTCCTGACTTTAGATGCATTGGCAAAAACATGATATCCATCTATCAACTCCAGGGCAATCTTTACCTGCTCTGTATTGGCTTTAGTTTCTTGAAGGCAAATGATATCTGAATCCATTTTTTTAATCAGTTGAGGGAAATCTTTTTTCATGATGGCCCTTACTCCGTTGACATTCCAGGAGACTATTTTCATAATTTAATTTATCAAATTGAAAACAATGAAATAACCATTCTAAACTGACTAATCCCAAATATTCATGAATTATTAGTGTTCGCTTTTGAGATTAGTAAGGAATGTATTTATGATAGATGGATAAAAGGTTAATGCTAATTTCAGAACTCAGCCTGCCGCTTTGCCGGATTTATTCCGGCATCTGTCTGCTATCTGCAAGGACCTCAGCAAGAAAAAAGCCTGCTTGCGGAGAAAAGTCTTCTTTCTCCATGCCTCGCATAAAAGATAGGAGAGAAATCGTTGATAAAACAAGGTTATGGTTTTTTGCCGATTTGGGTAGCAAATTTTGTTTTTACTGATGGTAGCAGACAGACCCCCCTGTCTCGCCGGCAGGCGGGCGCAACGGGTGCGGGGATTTTGGGTGAGATAATTGCCAGATTTATAAATCAAAAGATCAATATAATCTCACGCATGTTGATGTTTTGCCCGAAAATCCGAAGGCGTAAGGCCCATTTTCTGAGCAAAAAGTTTGTTGAAATGAGCCTGACTTTGGAATCCCGATTCATACAATATTTCATTTATATTTTTGTCGGTTTGAATTAACTGTTTACATACAAAACCCATCCTGATTTCTTGTAAAAAAGATGTCACCGATTTGCCTGAACATTGAGCAAAATATCTTGAAAAAGCAGATGGGTTCATATTTGCCTGTCTTGCTATTTCGTCCAGGCTTATTTTTTCCTGAAAATTATTTGCAATGTAATTACAGACATCATTCATGCGTCGTTCATTTTTAGTATTTGAAGATACCATAAAACCTTCACTGGAAAGAAACTCATAGTCGCAATTGCTAGTTAAAGTATGGACTATCTCTAAAAATAAAATTAAACGTTCCAACCCTTGGCAATGCATCATTCTTTTCATGGATTTAATGATATTTTTTTTGCCGACTCCTTTAATTTTCAATCCTCTTCTGGCCTTCAAAAAGAAACTTTTCACCTTCGCCATTTCAGGGATTAAATATTGATCTTTGCCCAGAAAATTTTCTTTAAATCTTACGATTAATGCCTCTGCTTTAAGTTTGGTTTTATTTTGATAATACTGGTTATCATTTTTCCAGTAATGAGGAATATTGGAACCTAACAATACCAAATCATTTGCCTCAAAATTATTAATGCTATCTCCAACAAAACGAGTCCCTGTACTTCTAATGATTAGATTTAATTCAAGTTCAGGGTGAAAATGCCATGGAGTTGAAAAATATAGACATAAATCATATCGAAGCTGAATTGAGGAATTTTCCTCTTGAATTACTTTAAGGTATTTAGGAATCATACAATCTTAATTTTGCTACATAATGACAATATAAATTAAATATTGCAATGAAAACATTATCATTTGCAATAATAGAGATAACCTCACCACCGTGGTTATTCTATTATTGTAAATGATTTATAAATAATGAGATAATTAAATACCCAAAAGCACTAAATCTAAATGAATTCAAATAGCATCTCAAAAGTATTTTCAAATAACAATTATCGTTGGCGGATTTGCGCCATGTTGTTTTTTGCCACCACCATCAATTATCTCGATCGTCATGTAATTAGTATTCTGGCTCCTCAGTTGCAATCAAACTATGGCTGGTCGGAAATGGACTATGGATATATCGTAACCGCTTTTCAGGCAGCCTACGGTTTAGGCGTAATTCTAACTGGTCATTTAGTTGACAGATTTGGAGTAAGGATTATTTTTTCTATTGCCATAGCAGTTTGGAGTTTTGCCGGAATGGCCCATGCCCTTGCTCGAAGTGCCTTTAGCTTTGGCATAGCAAGGTTTATGTTGGGTTTAGGAGAATCGTCAAATTTTCCGGCCTCGATAAAAACTGTAGCTGAATGGTTCCCAAAAAAAGAAAGAGCCCTGGCTACCGGAATATTCAATGCAGGATCTAATATCGGCGCTATCATTTCACCCTTGCTCGTTCCCTGGATAGCAATAAATTACGGCTGGCAATGGGCGTTTATCCTAACAGGTGCAATTGGCTTTGTCTGGCTCATTATTTGGCTGTTCACTTACAGAAAACCTGGGGAACATCCAAAAGTAAGCAAACAAGAACTAGAGTATATCGAATCTGACCATGAAATAGATACCACTCAAAAACTGAGTTGGGGGCAGGTGATTTTCCGTAAAGAAGTCTTGATAATTTGTTTTGCCAGGTTCTTAACTGATCCTGTATGGTGGTTTTTGCTTTATTGGCTGCCAAAGTTTTTGTACAGTAATCATGGCATTACATTAACAGATGTTGGCTTGCCACTTGTAGTAATTTATCTGGTTGCAGATTTCGGAAGTATTGCCGGAGGTTGGATGTCATCACGATTTATGAACAAAGGTATGTCACTGGACAAAGCCCGGAAATTGGCCATGCTAATTTGCGCTGCTTGTGTTGTGCCTATCATATTCGCTTCTCAAACTTCCAGCTTATGGCTTAGTGTTGCTTTGATAAGTTTGGCTACAGCGTCGCACTGTGGCTGGATGGCAAATATGTTCACACTCATGTCCGATATTTTTCCCAAAAAAGCAGTCGCCTCAGTAGTAGGAGTTTCTACTTTCGCCGCTGTACTCGGAAGTATGCTTGTCGCAACAGGAGTAGGCTTTATATTAGAAACCACCGGCAGTTACTTTCTTATATTTTCCATTGCAGGGTGTATGTATCTACTTGCCTGGACAGTAATAAAAATTGGCATCCCACAAATAAAAACCATAACATTTACAGACAAATAATCTCATGAACACATTCATTTCATTAAACGAAGAAGATAAAAGGAATTATAACAATGATGGTTTTGTAATCAAAAGGTCTATGTATTCCAGGCCGGAAGTTGATCACCTGTTTGCAGTAGCCCAAAAAGACAATGTGATACAGGACCATACCTATGGTCGAAAGGATCAGGAAGGCAACACAACCAAACTGGCATTGTGGTACACACTAAATGACAATGTTTATAGCGCATTTACACGCTCCAAAAGAATGGTGAAAGGGGTTGAACTTCTACTAGAAGGGCAACCATGCCATTTTCACACAAAATTGATGCAGAAGGAACCAAAAACTGGTGGCGCCTGGGAATGGCATCAGGATTATGGCTATTGGTATCACGATGGTTTTCTTTTTCCGGATATGATGAGCGTAATGATAGCCTTAACTCCCGCCAACAGAGAAAACGGTTGCTTGCAGGTTCTCAAAGGATCTCATTTGATCGGGCGAATAAATCATGGCATGTCGGGTGATCAAAAAGGAGCAGATATGATGGTCGTAGATGAAGCCTCCAAAAGATTGGAACTGTTGCATGTAGAGTTAGAACCTGGAGACACCTTGTTTTTCCATGGTAATCTGCTTCACCGCTCCGACAAAAATAATAGCAATTATCCGAGATGGTCTTTGATATCTACTTTTAATAAAGTGGGAAATAAACCTTATAAAAAACATAATCCTTCTTGTTATACCCCAATAGAAATGATACCTGATGATCGTATTTTGTCCACTAGTCGAAAAGGAATCTCTGAGTCATCCAATTTCAGAAATTAAAATTTATGACTGAGTCTGAATGCATACAAAAAGTCTTGCCATTTTCGAAAGCAGGAGTTGATATATTAAATCCTGTTCAATATTCTGCTGCCGACATGGATTTAGTAGAATTGAAGAAACGATTTGGTAAAAACCTGATTTCCTGGTGTGGCGGTATCAATACCCAGTAATTTTTGAATAATGGTACTATGCAGCAGGTAAAGGATAAGGTAAAAAAGATATTGATATTCTGGCACTGGGAGGCGGATTCGTATTCTCTACAGAATATAATATTCAGGCCAATATGCCTCCACAAAATTTTTGGGCGATGTGGGATACACTAATGGAATTTGGTAAAAATTAAAACAATAACTATGAAAAAATCAACAATTATAATTGCATTGATATTAACAGCATGTTTTACAAATTTGCTTTATGGGCAAAAACTCAAAAAACTGGTTAATCCTGTTTTTGTGTTTAATAATGGGCTAAACAAAAAAGAGGCTCCGACTCTTTCTTTCGAGGACCAAGCTATTTTGATCAAAAAACTTGGTTTTGATGGAGTTGAGCATAGAGAAACCAAAGGACTCCTCGAAATAATGGATGCGTTTGAAAGTCAAGGGTTAAAAATCTATACCGACTATTTAAGCATTGATATTGATAAGCAGGAGCCTTACCAACCTGAATGGAAAGATGTTATTCCAAAACTTAAAGGAAGTGAGATTATTCTATGGGTACATATTCATTCTAAAAATTACCAACCTTCTGATGAAGCTGCTGATAAAATTATCGTCCCGATATTGCAAGAACTAGCTGACTATGCCAAACCTTATGGCGTACGGATTGCTATCTATCACCATGTGAATTTTCTTGCTGAAAAAGCAGAAGATTCCTACCGGCTTGCTCAAAAGGCAAACCGTAATAATGTCGGATCTGTGTTTAATCTTTGTCATTTCCTGAAAACTGACTCAAGTGATAATTTAGCTGAAGTCATAAATCTCACACTTCCAAAATTATTTTCCGTTTCTATTTCGGGAGCTGATATGGGTGACACAAAAAATATGGGTTGGGACAGACTGATACAACCATTGGGAAAGGGAAGTTTCGATGTTTACAGGTTAGTAGAGCTACTTGCAGACAAAGGGTTTGAAGGGCCTATTGGTATTCAGTGCTACAATCTAAAAGGCTCACCTGAAGTTTACCTGAAAGAAAGTAGTGATGCGATCCAAAACTTCAAACAAAAATATTCTATGCACTCCAATTCACTCACCAAGCAAGAGCAGTATGATGGATGGACACTCTTGTTTGATGGAAGTTCTGTTGAAGGTTGGATAGGAGTAAATCAAAAAACTTTTCCAGAAAAAGGTTGGAAAATAGAAAATGGCGCGTTGATTTCTTCTGCTGAAGATGGAGCCGAGTCAGGAAATGGCGGTGATATAATTACCAAGAAACAATATGGGAATTTTATATTGAATTGGGAATGGAAGATCATATCAAAGGGCGGTAATAGTGGTTTAAAATATTTTGTGCAAGAAAAGATCGGGTAAAATAAAGGATATGGATTGGAGTACCAAATATTAGACGATAAAAACCATGCATGGATGTTGGAAGGAAAAATGAAACCGAACGATTACCATACAATAGGATCTTTATACGAAATATATCCTGCGTCATCAGGTAAACTTCCTAGTCCACTAG
>VAPL010614999.1_pt1 | contig 32712 bp, 28 predicted proteins | sample 3395061 | NCBI WGS metagenome assembly VAPL01 (sample SAMN08290444, study PRJNA428436) | hydrothermal vent metagenome | isolation source: Deep-sea hydrothermal vent chimney 2 | place: Pacific Ocean: Juan De Fuca Ridge | depth 2182 m m | reverse complement strand
GGGTTTCCGATTTACCTCTCCTTGGGAGAGGTCGGAACTGCTTTTCGCAGTTCCGGGTGAGGTAAAATACAAAATTTCGATTTTTGGTCCTAAGACCAAAATGAAACCGGCGAAATACCCCTATGGCTCTGCCTCGGGGATAGTCGGTTTCAAGAATTTTTTTAATTGTTTCGTTACTAATATTATTGATCATAAAGCCTAGCTTATATTTATTAGTCAATTCATAAAATTAAAAGTTAGGAAAATTATAGTATATCATATTAGCTTTCTAATCTGCTATTTTTCTATACCAAGGTAATCTATTGATTGGGGCATCAACTTCTAGTCTAACAGGACCTTTTACAAAACTTCCATCTTCTCCTTGCCACTTTCCTTTTGGAAAATCTATAAATCGAGATACTTTACCTTTTTCTAAGACAGGAGCTACCAAAATATGATTACCCAACATAAACTGATCTCTTATTTTTTCATATCCTTTGTTAGGAAACATGTATTCCATGCTGCGTACTATTGGCTCACCTGTTTTTCCTGATTCATTAGCTATTATCAATATTTCATTTCCAAATTGTATATGAAGATTTGCCATGTTCTTGCATATTTTCAAATTTTCTTGATTTAGAATTCGCCATGGAGCTACTGAAAATTGCATCATAGGCATAAGTGCATGGCATTGTGCCGACCTAACAATAAGCTCCTCATCTAAAATAGAGGTATCAAGAAATGAATCTAATTCACCTCCGCCAATCATATCAGGACATGTAAAAGCATATCCATTAAGACCTTGTGCTATTATATCTGGAATTAAGGTGTTTAGATGCTCCCAAGTATGGTCTTTATCGCGTAACCTTTGTGCCAAGGCTTGACCTGCCATTTTCCAACTTGCACGGTACTCATTCAATGGGAATTTTAATCCTATAGATGCATGTTTTTCAGTATGTTCGTTTGGAAGTACATCTTTGTACGAATATACATTATTATAAAATTCTGGATCTCCTGCATCTAGTTTAAATCCATCTACACCATATTTTTTCTGAAGTTTTTCCATTTGGTCAATATACCATTGTTCTCCTTCTGGGTTGGTAAGGTCAATAATTGCACTGGCACCATTCCACCAACGTACAATGGCCGGTAAAGTTTTCTTTGCATCTTCAAACACTAGGAGATTTTTTGACGCCAAGTCACGGTATACTTTTGAATCTGGACTTACAAATGGACAAATCCAAAGCATAATTTTAAATCCCATTTGATGAAGTTTATCTATCATTAATTTGGGATTATCGAAGCGTTCAGATGAAAATTCCCATAAGCCATAATCAATTTGCCAATTATCATCAATCATCAATATTCCTGGAGGAAACCCATTATCTAGTATAGACTGTGCATATTTAAGAATATCATTTTCATTCTGGTTGTACTGCAATTCTATCCATGTATTGTACTGTGGATGTGTAAACAGTGTTGAATCGGGAATTTGACCTGAAGGCGGAAAGTAATTCTTACTTACATGTAAAAATACATCTTTTAAAGTTTTGCCCGAAGACCCAAACTCTACTTTCGAAAAAGTAGAAGAAGCTATTACAAAATTATTTTCAAATTTGATATTTAATGGATGTTCACTCCAGATATACCTTCCTTTATTAGAAATAAACAGGGGTACGGCCTGATTTCCTTTTGTATCACCAAGCTGATTATAAGAAAAGTCAACTACACCATAAGGCATGAGTTTACCATCTACAGTAGCCCCTCCCCACCAATATTCATTTTTTAAAAGTTTTTGTTTAATCTCAAACTTCTGGTTAGTAGATTGACCAGACAAAACGTTATTAAAAAATAATACTAATAGAATAAATTTTATAATTATTTTCATGAATTTCTTAATTTGCGCTTTAATTTTATTATTGAACTCATCTTGAATTATACTATTAAAACCCGTTGTGCATTTTGATAAATTCTGTCTCCCGAAACTTCGGGACGAGTGAATTTTACGATTGAAATGAGTAAAATTTGTATCCAGAATAAGAATTTTAGCTATTAAATTAGTTCTCGATACTATCCGCCTCTGGCGGATCACTCGAACTGACATTTCGGAAACTATTTTAACTCAAAATGCACAACAGGTTATTAAACAATTCTCCGGTTTACAGCATCCCATTTTACCATTCTCTTTTCTCGGTAAGATTTGGTACTCATAATTACAGTAATAGCTTCTTCAAAACTTATATCAATTCCGCAACTAACCGGAGTGCCATATCTAATTGCATTTAGCCATTCCTTTATATGAAGGTGGGTTGCGTCAACTTTTTTTCCGTCAATTACAATATCTGTCAACCCTCTACTAGCATAGTAATTTGCAGTAGCAGAAGAAATGGCATCTATGTCTGAGTTAGGTGATAGAGACAAGATGGGGTCATCTGCTGTAATCAAACCAGCATCAAGTTCACTTTTATACTTTTTAGAATTTGCATCTGCAGTGATTTTCAGATCACCACCTATTTCAAGAGTTGCATCGCTACCCATAAAAATTCTGCCTCTTGAACGGCTATTCATTAGTGTAGCACTATATAACAATGACATTTTTTGATCAGGAAATTCGTAGACAACCTGAAATACGTCTGGTATATCTCTGCCATCATCATAATGATATATTCCTCCTGATGCCATACATGTTTTAGGAATACCACATTCTAAAATACCATTAACTGCATCAAATTCATGAGAAAATAATTGTCCAGCAAGTCCATTAGCATAATCCCAATATTTGGTCCAGTTGTAATACCTGTCTGTACTAAATGACACTTTAGGACTTTTACCTAACCATTGTTCCCAATCAATTGAATTTAGGCTTCCGGGCTTAGGTTTGCCATTCTCATAATCTCTTACCCAAGCTCCTTCAGGACCATTTCTATTGGTAGTGCACTCTACTAGGTTCACATGTCCTAAAACTCCCTTGCGTATTAAATCACGTGCCTGGGTATATATCGGGTTCTGCCTTACCTGATGACCTAACTGGAAAACCAAATCACTATTTTTAACAACATCGTAAACTTTATAAATCTCCTCTTCGGTACGAGTCAGATTTTTTTCACAATACACATGTTTTCCTGCCTGTATGGCATCAATGGTCATTTGTGCATGGTGATGATCCGGGGTTGCGATAATGACTGCATCGATATCTTTGCTTTCAAGCAGTTGGTGATAATGCATAAACCGTTTAGCACTAGGGATAGATTTAGAATCTTTTATTGCTTCGATGCTATTTGTGGATTGAACTATGGCTTCTTCAGCCCTCATATCAAAAACATCACATACCCCTGTGATAGAAACATTCAGAGACTCCTGTTTTAACCAGTCGTCAAGTCTGGTGAAATTCTTATTAGCATTCGATTTTTTAGACCAATCTTTTAGCATTTTGTCGGACATAAAGCCTGATGCTCTCATAAGAGAATCCTGTCCGCGTGAACCACATCCTATAATACCAATACGAATATGATCCTGCTTTTTGTTTGAGATTGGCACGACTGAATTAGTTTTCTGTTCTCCTAACCCAAGGTCATTTAATATTTTACTTCTATTTTTCTTTTTTTGGGATTTATAATCCGTCATTTCACTAAATTCATAGCCAAATGCAGCAATAAAAGGTATCGAAGCTAATGCTTTAAAAACAGTTCTTCTATTAGTTCTGAAATTATTTTCAGGACTATTATCTTCTTTAGATGGTAATTTATCTTTGTTTTCTAAATTTTTATCATCCATGATTCACTTATTTATCTGATTCTATAATAAAGAAGAGTCTTCATTTTATTATAGTTTTTAATTGAAATTCTTTCTATTTACTAACAGGTCAAGACCCAGATAATTTTCAGAAGCAAATAAGGCAAGCATAAACAATGCTGATGCCTCAATTAGAGTTTTGTTTATGATTAGATAATTACCTTCTGAAGGTACTGCATATTCCAGTCCCACTAATGGTGGAGTACACAGGTAGTAAAGAAGTAACAAAAGCATACCGGCAAAAGCTGTAATTCGCGTAAGTAACCCCAGCATAAGTAGAAGACCAATTATAGTCAGTCCCCATTCATTTAGTAAATCAGCTACTTTTAATAGTTTTTGGTTTTCGGTTATGAATATGAAGATACCTGAAAATGGTCCTTGAGATGCCTTCAGAAACCCAATTGAGCTCCAATTGGGATCAATTAATTTTACCAACCCTTCATAGAATAGGTGCCAACCAATAAATACTCTTAAAAGCATAAGTGCAATGGCTTTAATATCTATTTTTATTTTTTTCATACTATTAAATTTTCCTTATAATTGTCTAAATCTCATTTATAAAATAAAAATAGGAATACTTAACAATTCTCCGAGTTTCAACATTCCATATATTCTTCATAAGAAGTTTGAATTATAGATTCATAATAGTGAGCCAAAATTTAACTTGTATTTACAAGTTGGTAGTTTTATCAAAGATATTAAATATTTGGACAATTCCAAATTTTAATTTTTTTTTGAATATCCGTATAAATGGCTTAATTTCTTGGTTTTGAAACTGAATAATCAGGTAATTTCTTTAAAAAAACATATCGCTCATTTATAATATCTAATGTACAGTAATAATGCTGCAAACCGTTAGTTACCATTAAATACTCAGCATTTAATTTGAGATTATAACGTGCTATCTGATCAAAAGCTTTTTGTGTTATTTTGATTGAAGGTGATTTACATTCTATTATAATCTTAGGCAGCCCCTTTGTGTTGAAAACCAATATGTCAAATCTCTTTTTTAAGGTATTGACTGTCAATTGTTTTTCTACAGCAATCAATGATTTTGGATATCCTCTTACGGTAATCAAATAATGAACTACGTGTTGACGTACCCATTCTTCGGGAGTTAGTGCCACATATTTTTTTCTGATAATATCAAAAATTAACTGGGTATTTTCGTTACTTTTGATTCTGAATTTGACTTGAGGTAGATTCAATAAAACCATACTACAAAAATGAATATTTTTTTCTTATAAATGGAACGCATCAATCAAATAGTTTCTGACATTAAGGATGGAAATATAAAACCTATCTACTTTTTAATGGGCGAAGAGCCTTATTATATAGATAAGATTGCGGATTATATTGAAAAAAATGTACTTGCCGAAGAAGAAAAAGGCTTTAATCAAATGGTATTATATGGTAGAGATGTAAGTATTGAAGACATCATATCAAATGCGAAGCGTTTTCCAATGATGGCTGAACGTCAGGTTGTTATTGTTAAAGAAGCACAAGATCTTTCGAGAACTATTGAAAATTTATTGGGTTATGTTGAGAATCCGCAGCCAAGTACTGTTTTAGTTATTTGCTATAAATATAAAAAGCTTGATAAGCGAAAGAAACTTTATAAGGCGATTGAAAAAACAGGACTATTATTTGAAAGTAAAAAGCTATATGATAATCAAGTTGGAGATTGGATTCGTAGAGTACTTTCAGGTAAAGATTATCATATAGAACCAAAGGCAGCGTTGATGCTTGTTGAGTTTTTAGGTACTGATCTATCAAAAATTGCCAATGAATTGGAGAAATTAATGATCGTATTACCTAAATCATCTACAATATCAGCAACACATATCGAAGAGAATATTGGTATCAGTAAAGACTTTAATAACTTTGAATTACGGAAAGCAGTAGGCGAGAAACAGATAGTAAAAGCCAATCAGATCATCAATTATTTTGGGCAAAACCCTAAAAGTAATCCATTGGTAATGACAATTTCACTACTGAATAGTTTTTTTACACAATTATTGATCTACCATGGTTTGTCTAATAAATCTAAGGGTAACGTTGCTAAGGCATTAAGAATAAACCCATATTTTGTTGATGATTATCAAAATGCATCTAGAAATTACCCAATGCGAAAAGTATCACAAGTAATTTCATTATTACGAGATGCAGATGTAAAAAGTAAAGGTGTTGGAGCTACAAATTTATCTCATGGAGATATTTTAAAAGAACTGTTGTTTAAGGTGATGCATTGATGTATGGATATTAATTCAAAAACTTAGTAAAACATATGTTATTTTACAGTTTAACGAGTAGTATCATTAGTTGAAAGGTTATTTATTTCAGAAGTTAATAGAAGTAAAATTTTCTTATTCTCATCTAAACTTTTTAAGATTTCAGACCTTGTATCTTTAAATACATCTTTTACATTATTAAATATGTTATAGTAATAAGAAATACCTTCTTTTAAGTTTTTTGCAAATGTTGACAAGTACTTTTCTTGTTTTTTATTCATAGAATCTCTCGTTTCATCAATTTTATTTTTAAGAAAATCGATATAGATATTTAGCTCTTTTATAAACATGTTTGGACGATCAGTTCTTGATATCATATTTGATCTTCCATAAATATGGTTTGTAATATCTTTTAAACTCATTATTTTAGAATAGTATGCCATATTAGGGCCAGGACAAACAGAAACTCCTTCTCCTTCAACTTTTGTATCTAAATCGTATGCTAATAACGCGGAAGTACCTAAACCAACACATGTACAGGTTTTTTCAATAATTTTATTATATTTAATTTGATGTTCTTCAAAAGATAATTCTTCATTATCTAATTCTTTTATTTTCAAATATTGATATTCTCTTGATGCTGTACAAATTCCTTTTTCTTTAAATTCTTTATTTAAAGCAACAAATTTCTTAGGACAAGAGCTTCCGGGTCTTCCTTTATTAATTAACGTTTCTTTTTCAATATCTTTAGTGTTCTCTCTTAGATTATTGAATGGAACACCTAAAGGAGAAATATCACTTAAATACAGATCTTCTTCTTTGGCTTCAGCTAATTGATGTAGTGTTTTATCATCAACTGTTGTTGCTTCGGGCACTAATAAAAAAGGACTTCCCCAACCTACTGAATCAACATTGTAATGGTCAATTAGAAAATCATGTTCTTCTTCTGTTCCAACTCCTCCTTGTGCAGTAATTTCTAATGACAATGGTTCTTTCGGCACTATGCGGTCTTGACTTAAAAGCACTTGGTTTAATAATTCTTCAATAGATGCTTTTAATTCACTTCTTTTTTCTTTAAATTCTGCCAAAACGGGACCTAAGAGATAACCATCTGTAGCAAAAGCATGCCCACCGCAATTAAGACCGGATTCAATTCTATATTCTGAAACCCATAGTCCTTTTTTGGCTAAAAATTTACCTTGGATCAACGCTGATCTGTAATCACTTACCTTTAAGATGATCTTCTTTTTAATTTCACCATTTGCAGTTGGATAAAAGTCATCAAATTTACCCATATAAGCATATAATCTGGGGTTCATTCCTGCTGAAAGTATTAAGGAAGATCTTAAATCGCTATTTGCATATCCTCTAAGAGCTGCATGTGCATCGTTATATTCTATTGGTAATTTTTCATCTTTACTATAATTGTCTTTATCGACTTTTGTCATGATATTTACATCAATACTTCCCATAGTTAGGTTTTTCTTTGCCCAACTTTTAATTTCAGAGAAATTAAAACCGCTTACAGTTAATTTTTTAAACTCTTTTTTAATAGTTGAGCTATCGGGAAGCATGCTGATGTACTCTTTTATTTCATTACTTTTTTCAGCAGTAACATTTTTCAATGCTTCAAACTTCTTTTCTGCTAAGTCATGAATTAAATTTAGATAAGATGTAATCCTTTTTGCTCTAAAATCATCTATTTTATCTGTAATCTCCTTATAAGGGACTTCAAATTTATCACTGTACATTTTTCTTAATTTCTCAAGTAAAATATCATCTACTAAAGAAACAACAGAATCCATGCCATATTGAGCAACCTTTAAAGGTGTATCAATTGTAAACCCTATTCCCATTACAGGAATATGAAATGAGTGTGTTTTTATCATTTTATAAAAATATTATTATCAATTATATATATGCTTGTTGTCATAAGGTTATAAGCCTAAGTTTTACAAATACAAATAGTTTTTATTTATAATTCCTTATCAAAGATATAAAAATTCGGTTATTGGTGTAAGTAATATGTGTTTAAATATTTATATTTTCAGTAATTATTTATTGGTTTCAATCATTAGTTAAAACTATGCTCCCAATAGCTATCGGGATTAGTGCATTTGTCCGCTTTTGTCGGATTCTAAAAATTTTTATAGTTAGAAGTCAGAAGATGGAAACTCGAAGCAGCTTCCGACTTTTAGCTTTAGGCCAATAGAAGAGTATTATTGTCAGTAAATACCTTTAATAGAATTGCTGATTAATGTTTGATCTGACTATAATGAATCTTCTTTTCATTAAAAACAAGTTATTAACCCGGCAGATATAGGTTACAGCTTAAAACTCTTTTAACTTACTAAAAATCAATATGTTCTAGCTTCACATTCTTGTCTTGTCAGTAGACAAGTAATGACCTTTTGTTGCTGTATTAAGTTAATAATTACAAAAACAGAACACCTGAGTGATATGATATAAATCATATTATATATAACATTTGCTTTATAATTTTGTAATGAAAATCACATGAACAAAAACTCTTTTTTATAACCTAAATGCGTTTATTATGAAAACAATTAATTTATTTCTAACCTTTTTATTATCCGTTATAATTTTTACGAGTTGTACACACGATGATGCTCCTGATTTAACTACAATTGTTCCGGGAATTGGACAAAGTTCAGACACTTTGTTAGTTAAAAAATTCTCAACAGCTCCAGTTTTTGATGGAGAAATTGATGCTGTTTGGGCAGATGCCAGACCTCTTATAAACAGAGCTACTGTTACTCCAGCAGGTGATAGAATTATACCACTAAATGGCTCAAGTAATGGAAATGCTTCACTTGAACCTACAGATTTAATGGATCCATATACAGGAGAAAGTTATAAATTTTCATTGCGAGGAGGGCATGATGGAGAATATCTTTACCTTTTGTTTGAATGGGAAGATGATAATGATAGTAGAGATAGGCAATCTTGGTATTTTAACACAGTGACCAACAAATGGCAACAAGAAAACAAATATGCAAATCATGATAATGACAAATTTTATGAAGATAAATTTGGTATGATGTTCCCTATTGGTAATGTGGAAGGTTTTAAAGGAGGAACTTGTACAGTTACTTGTCATAGTAATTTAACAGATCCTCAACCTGGACAGAAAACTACAAGACATTATATGGCTAATGCAGGAGAATTGACTGATTTATGGCATTGGAAACGTAATAGAAATGAACTGTCTCAATCTGTAGATGATGGTTATATTTTTGATGATATAGATGACCAAGGTACTGCTGCTGCAAACGGAAGAAAAGCAGATGAAGGTACAGGTATGTATAGTACATCAATGAAATTTACAGACGATGTTACGGGTTTTAGTGGACCAAAATATGTAATTAAAGACATAGAAAATTATTATTGGATTACTCAAACCGAAATAGATAATGGAACAGCAGTAGCTGTTACAGGTGTTGCAGCTAATGGTGTATTAACTTTAGCCGATGCTTCAACGATTGATCCTAACGGAGACCCAAGTTATTCTCAAGGTTTTGGTACTAAAAGAATGCCAAGTGTAATTATTAATCCAGGAGGAGCAGGAAACGATTTTAGATCAGAAACACAAGTTAGAGCTATTCATATAGGATCAGGTTGGCAATTGGAAATAAAAAGAAAATTAAATACAGGAGATCCTAATGACGCCGTATTTGTAATTGGTGAAGAAATTCCTTTTGGATTAGCAATATTTAACAATGCTGCAATTGGTCATGGTCAAACTAATTTCCTAACAATGAAAATCGAATAATAATCTTTTCATCTAAAAGTGCAGATATTACATCTGCACTTTTACCTTAAAACTTAAGATTTTTTTAATTTAAAACCTTGAACATGAAAAAACTACTTCTATTAATAATAATTATAGCAATGAGTTTATTTATGACCTCCTGTTATTATGATGCCGAACTCGAACCAATTGATGATGGCGGAACAGATGAAGTATTATACCAGAACAATATCGTTCCTCTTTGGGTACAGTGTACAGGATGTCATAAAGCAGGTGGTGACGCTCCTAATATGCAAGATAATTCATATAACAACCTTTTAAATGGTTATGTTGTACCAAATAATGCTGAGGCTAGTATCCTATATAAATCTCTTTTAGGAATTGGTGGTGTACCATTAATGCCTCCGGGTTCAAAATGGCCGGATTCTAAAATTAATTTAGTCAAAGCCTGGATAGATCAAGGTGCTTTAAATAATTAACCTTTAAGAAAACAGACATGAAAAATTATAAAATACTACTTTTTGCTTTTTTGATTTTACCCTTATTGGTCTTTTCTCAAAAAAAGGAAAAGGATACAATTATTAAAGAAAAACCAGAACGCCCTGCATTTGAAAGTTCCTATATTATTGATAACCCGACAAATGTGTTATTTAATAAAAAAACGTTGGAAGTACAAATGTCACATAGATTTGGATTAATTAGTGGAGGAACAAATGATCTGGCAGGATTTTGGGCTCCATCAAATATTAGAATTGGACTTTCATATGCCATACACGAAAGATTAACCATCGGTTATGGAACAACTAAATTTGATCGTTTACAAGATTTTAACTGGAAAGTTGGCTTGCTAGAACAAACTCGTTCAAATAAAATGCCTGTAAGTGTATCATATTACGGAAATTTTGTGATTGATGCGCGTAATAAAAACCAAGGACTTTTTAGAAATTTAGAAGATAGATATTCTTTTTTCAATCAGATAATAATTACTCGTCGGTTTAGCCGAAATTTTTCTTTACAAGTTGCTCCAAGTGTATCACATTATAATGTAGTAAAAAACACGATGAGAAATGACATGATTGCTGTTGCAATAGGTGGGCGTTATAAAATAAGTTCACAAACCGCTGTTATGGTCGATTATAGCCAGCCAATTACAGAATTTTTAAAAGATAATCCTCATCCGGGAATCAGTATTGGTTTTGAATTTTCAACTTCAGCCCATGCTTTTCAACTATTTTTAACTAATTATAATGGAATTGTGCCACAAAAGAATTATATGTTTAATGACCACGATTTCTTTAATGGTGATTTCTTAATTGGATTTAATATTACAAGGCTCTATAATTTTTAATTTAAATAATCATTAGGAACAGTAAAATGAAATAAAAATTGAATGAATTTAATATTTTGTTTTACTGTTTATAAACGTTGAAGATCATGAAAAATAAATCTGGAAAAGAAAAACAAATTTCAAGAAGAGGTGTCTTACCAATATTAGGAAGTGTCTTATTAATTCCTTTTTTAGGGTTTGGTAATAATAACAATGATATACCTCTTATTTCTGATGAAGAGGAATATGAGACACTATTAAAACCAGATGGTACAACAGTTAAAGTAAGAGTTACTACGCTAAAAAGATCAAAAATAGTAAAGAAAAATATGTCAAATAGATCATTTCTTAACTGGCTTGGTAGAAAACTTTAATTATGGAAAATAACAATAAAAATTCAAGACGTAAATTTCTTAATAAAGGATTGAAACTTGGGCTAATTACTGCAATTGGAGGATTAGGTTTAAAAAAATTAGCTTTAAAATTAAATGCACAATCAGATAGTATTTCAGGAGACAAAGAGGAGCTTATGACCACCGATGGTAGTATAGTTCAGGTAAGTTCATCAGAAATTATTGAAGTAGATAACTCACATAAAAACAAACGCAATGTTAGAGAAGGTTTTCCTAACAGAAAATTTGTTATGGTTGTAGATTTGGCGAGGTGTAAAAATGCTTTAGTATGCCAAAAAGCATGTAATAAAAATCATTATATCACAGGTGATAATGCATGGATTAAAGTATATAAAATGCAAGAGTCTAAAGATACAGCTCCGTATTTTATGCCAACTACCTGCCAGCATTGTAATAAACCTCCATGCGTTACTGTTTGTCCTGTTGATGCGACATTCAAACGCAGAGATGGTTTGGTATTAATTGATAACGAACGTTGCATCGGCTGTCGTTTTTGTATGGCAGCTTGTCCGTATTCCGTAAGGGTTTTTAATTGGGACGAACCAGATCAAGCAGAAGTTTATATAGATATGAATATGGAAGATCATGTAAGTTCAACACCAGAATATGCAGGTATGCCAAGTATCAAAGGCACGGTTGATAAATGTGATTTCTGCCCTCACATGATAGACAAAGGAGAGTTTCCGCACTGTGTTAATGCCTGCCCAAACAATGTTTTTTATTTTGGAGATTATTATGAAGATACAGTATCTAACAATGACGAAACCGTAAGACTAAGTGAATTACTAAAAAATAAAGCAGGATATAAATTAATGGAAGGTTTAGGTACAGAACCTAGTGTATATTATTTGCCTCCTACAGATAGATTAGTAGATTTTGAAGATGCTGAAAAATTTTATAAAGAATTTCAATCTGTAGAAAAACCTGAATAAAGATGAAAAATTATGATAAACTTCTTAAAGATCTAGCTCCCAAAAAATTTAACAGATTTTGGGTTATTTGGACTATCTCACTATTAGTGATAATTATAATAGGAATTATTGCATATATAGACCAACTCATAAAAGGACAAGTTGTAACCAACATGCGAGATTATGCACTTTGGGGAATATACATATCGAATTTTGTATTTTTTGTAGCAACTAGTTTTGTAGGATCTGTGACAGTGGCAGTTTTAAGGCTTACCAAAAACGAGTGGAGAACTCCAATAGTGCGAATTGCCGAAATAATTGCTTTGGCTTCCATCATAATGGCAGGTATTACAATTATGATAGATATGGCAAGACCAGACAGGTTACTGAATCTATTTATTCACGCAAGATTACAATCGCCAATTACTTGGGACGTTATTATTATTCCTACATATATTGTGATTAGTTTCTTATTACTTTATTTTCCTTTACTTCCGGATTTTGCATTATTAAAAAAACATTTTAAAGACAAAAAACCAAAATTAAGCAAATGGTACGGAAGATTATCACTTAATTGGACAGGTAGCGAAAAGCAAAAAGCTATTCAAACAAGATCAATAAAAATTATTGCTATAATGATAATTCCAGTTGGATTAATATTACAAACCATTGATGCCTGGTTATTTTCAACTACTTATAGAATAGGTTGGGATAGTACAAATATGGGAGCATATTTTATTTCTGGTGCATTTGTAGCCGGTGTAGGAGCTCTTGTTACCGTAGTTTATGTCGTAAGAAAAGTAAACAAACTCGAAAACTATATAACTGATCTGCATTTTGATAAACTAGGTAAATTTTTGGTGTTGGCTTGTTTAACATATCTTTATTTTAATATTAACGAATATCTAATTCCGGCATTTACAGCTCCTAAAGGTGAAACGATACACTTAAACGCTTTGTTCACCGGACAATATGCTGTGCTTTTTTGGATGGTAATTATTGGTGGATTAATAGTACCAACATTAGCTCTATTGTTCAAAAAAGGCAGAAAACCTTTACCTATGTTTTTTATCGGACTGCTCGTAGTTATAGGTTCTTGGTGGAAACGTTATCTTATAGTAACACCAACCCTTTTACATCCATTCCTGCCCATACAAGGTGTTCCTGAATCTTGGCATCATTACTTTCCAAGCTTACACGAATGGCTGATTACAAGTGCTACTTTGGCAATGGCATTGTTAATTATTACTTTATTGGTACGTTATTTACCGGTAATTCCTATTCAAAGAACAGCAGATGAGCAAGAATTATTATCAACGGATAAAAACACTGAATCATGAACTTTTCAAGGAAAAATCACGAACACCATAAAACCAATAGATGTTTTGTGAGTAAAAAGCAACTAACATTTCGATTTATTTTTCTTATTATTTTAAGTGTTCTTACATTTAATACAGGTTGTCATAATTTATATGCACAAAAAGTAAAACAGAAAGTAAAAAAGAGCAAAGTGCGTATAAAAGCTCAATATGTAAAAATAATGGACGGTGAGATATTTATTGACATTAAAGCAACTGCCAAAATAGCTAAGAAAAATGTTAAAGCAACAGGTATAAAACTAAAGGTCTATAATCAACTTGATGACGAAAAAATCAGTTTAGGAGAAACAATTACAGACAGAAGAGGAAAAAGTAAGTTCTTATTAAAAAATTTAAACACTATTAAACCGGACTCTACAAATACTTATAATATACTTATTTTATTTAAAGGAAACGAGATCTATAAAAAAGCTAAAAAAAGTATCAGTTTTAAAAATGCTGATCTTAAGGCTAAGATGATCATAAAAGATAGTATTAATTATATAACCGCAAGCCTGATAGACCCCATTACTGATAGTCCAATTATTGATGAATCATTAATTGTTCAGGTACAGAGGTTATTAAGACCATTAAAAATAGGCAAAAAATTTAACAATACGGATGAAAACGGTACAATAATTGTCCCTATAGAAGAAGGAATACCGGGTGTTGATGGAAATTTAATTATTGAAGTGGTTTTAGAAGACAGTGATGAATACGGAACAGTAAAAGCACTTGTTGAAGCTCAAGTAGGAACGCCAATTATTGATAAATCAACTTTTGATCAGAGAACAATGTGGTCACCAAGAAGCAAAACACCTATATTCTTATTAATATTTCCAAATTTATTAATTATTGGAATATGGTTTATAATAGTAATACTAATTATTAATTTATTTAAACTTTCAAAATCATGAAAACATTTAAAATTGTAGCATTTATTGTACTTGTTGGCTTTATCCTATTTTCTTTCTCCTCATTTAACCAGGAAGAATGGGAAGTGCCGGAAAAATATAAAACAATGAAAAACCCAACAGATAAAGCAGACAAAGAGAATTTAGCAATTGGCAAATCATTGTATAATAAGCACTGTAAATCTTGCCATGGTAAAGAAGGTTTTGGAGATGGTCCTAAAGCCGACGAGCAAGAAGGTGATTTAGGAGATTTCTCTATAGCAGAATTTCAAGTACAAACTGATGGTGAATTATTTTACAAAACTACCTTTGGTAAAGATGATATGCCAGAATACACTAAAAAAATGCCTGATGATGAAGACAGATGGTTGATTGTAAATTATATGAGAACTTTGGCAGAATAACTCTAGGTATATTTAATTTATAAATTCCCTCCCGAGTGCTCGGGACTGCCTCGGGGTTTCCTGTTTACCTCTCTGAGCCTGTACCGAGCCTTTCGACTACGCTCAAGACAGGCTATAGCCGAGGTAGAGAGGTCGAAACTGTCTTTTTCAGGTAAAAGAAAAACTTCAAATGAGTTCAATGTAACAAATGTTGTAAAACGTGATATATATCATTAAATATTTATCGATTAGTTTTTATATTTGGACGGGTTTGTATTGACATTCAATATAAATAGAAGTGTAGCTGTATGTTTTTTTAAAAGAGTTACATCAACATTTTTGATCTTTTCTTAAACTAATATTGGCGTTGCAATCTATTTGTTGTTTTACAATACATTAAATTAGTTCAATTTTTTTAAAACTATAGGTTATGGAAAATAAAAATTCCAAAACTAATTCTAGAAGGCAATTCATAAAAAAAATTTCTACTGGAAGTATCCTTGCAGCATCTGGATTAACATTTAGTTCTCTTTCTTCTTGTGAAAATTCTTCGCAAGAAAAAACTACTTTATTAACCACAGATGGGAAATTAGTGCAAGTTTCTAATTCAGAGATAAAAGCATTAGAGCACCATCCTGCAACTCCAAAAGAATCGAGACAAGGTATTCCCGGGAAAAAATTTGTTATGGTAGTAGATTTAGGCAAGTGTAAAAATGCCAGAAAATGTATTAAAGCTTGCGACAAACACCATAACCTAACACCTGACAGACCTTATATTAAGGTGCTTGAAATGAAGGATAATGAAAAATCATCTCCGTATTGGATGCCTAAAAAATGTTTTCAATGCGACAATCCGCCATGTGTAAAAGTGTGTCCGGTAGGTGCCACCTATAAACGTACAGATGGTATTGTTCTTATAGATAACGAACGATGTATTGGCTGTAGATTCTGTATGGCCGCTTGTCCTTATTCTGCTAGAATCTTTAACTGGGGGACGCCTCCTGAAGAAGATCAAATAATAGCCTATTCACCTGAAACTAGTATTCCAAGTAAAATTGGTACTGTAGGAAAATGTGATTTTTGTCCGGATATGCTTCGCAAAAATAAACTTCCTCACTGTGTGCCGGCTTGCCCTAACGGGGTCATCTATTTTGGAGATGAAATAGACGATACTGTTACCAACGGTGAAGAAACTGTACGATTGAGTACCTTATTACTTGATAAAGCAGGCTATCGATACTTAGAAGAGTTGGGAACAAAACCACGTGTATATTACCTGCCTCCTGTTGATAGGCTTTTCCCTTTTGATAAAACTACTCAAGAAAATAGTGAATCATGAAAGAATCAACTATCAAAGGACAATTGTTTGTAACAAAAAGAGAAAAAGATCTTTTAAGTCATTTGCTTTTTACATCAATAAAATATAAATTATGGATTGCATTATTACTCCTGTTTATTGTATTTGGAATGTACGGTTATTATCGCCAGTTGAGGTATGGACTAATAGTAACTGCCATGAGAGATTATACTTCCTGGGGAATTTACATTTCTAATTTTGTTTTTTTCGTTGCAATTAGCTTAGTTGGCTCCTTGTTCAGTTCCATATTGAAACTCAATAAAAATGAATGGGCTAAACCTCTTATCAGAGTTTCAGAAATTATTGCAGTAGCTGCCATTATCTGTGCCATAGTGATCATTATTGTAGATATGGGTCGACCAGACCGTTTTTTTAATGTAATAAAGTATTTAAGAATCCAATCTCCTATTATTTGGGATGTAATTATTATTTCTACCTATTTAGTTATAAGCATCTTATTGTTATATATTTCTATACTTCCTGACATTGCGCTTTGTCGTGATCGTCTGACAGAAATTCCTAATTGGAAAAAAAAATTGTATAGGATTACAGCTATCAATTGGAGTAATCATCCCAAACAATTGGCAATGCTACAAAAAGTTAGTAAAGTATTAGCAATTGCAGTACTTCCTGTTGCATTTGCCATTCACACGGTAACCTCCTGGTTATTTGCAACAACCTGGCGTCCGGGATGGGATAGTACCAACTTAGGACCATATTTCGTTTCGGGAGCTTTTATGGCAGGTGCGGCTGTTATAATTATTGCGATGTACTTTATCAGAAAGCATTTAAAACTGAAGGTTTACATTACAGAAAGTCATTTCGATAAAATGGGAAAACTGCTTGTTCTTCTATCTCTTGTATATCTTTACTTTAACATCAACGAATATCTGGGTCCTGCCTTTAAAATGGTTGGAGTTGAAGGTGAACATATCACAGAATTATTTGTAGGAAAGTATGCCCCAATGTATTGGTTTGTTCAGTTAGGTGGGCTTATTTTCCCCATTTTTCTATTGATGTTCAAAGTATTTCGTAAACCATTACCTATATTTATAATATCGTTATTTGTAATTCTGGGAGCATGGTTAAAACGCTTTTTAATTGTAATCCCTTCACTTCAGCATCCTTATTTACCAATACAAGATGTTGATGAATCTTATTTACACTATAATCCTACCTGGGAAGAATGGGCTATTACTCTTGCATCTTTTGCTTGGTTATTGTTGATCATTACTGTGCTTATTAAATTATTTCCAGTAATACCTGTTCAAAAAGATAAAACTGCAATCGAAACTAATGTAGAATCAAATATTCTAAAAAATGAAGATTAAAAGATATTTACTTATTACTGCTTTGAAAATCTTTTGCTTTATAGGTTTACTGTTTATCAATTGTACAATAATTTATGGACAGGACACTCTGGAAGATGCCAAAATAGCACTCTCTTTTACAAAAGTTGATACAGTTAAAACCATTAGAGCAACTGCAACAGATCAAGCAGGTTTACCTATAGAAGATCTTGATCTGTATTTTTATGTTAAAAGAACATTTAGTTTATTACCTATTGGAGATGTTTTTAATACTACCGATAAAAATGGAGTGGTCAATATTGAATTTCCTAACGATTTACCGGGAGATAACGAAGGCAATGTAACGATAATAGTAAAAATTACTGAATCTGACTTGTATAATGACCTTTCTCTGAAAACGATAAAAAAGTGGGGAATACCAACTCATTTAGATCAATCACAGGAAAAACGGTCATTATGGGCAGCTGCTGCCAATGCCCCAATCAGCTTAATTTTAAGTGTTAGTCTTATGATTATTGCTATATGGTATATCATTTTTTATATCATTTTTAAACTGTATAAAATCAGTAGAATAAAACCTTTGAAACTTTAAATTAATATTAACTTAATTCTCTTATTATGAAAAAACAATTTTTTATCATAACTACAATACTTATTGGAAGTTTTACACTATTATCAATGACCATCAAAGAATTACAAGAACAAGAACCATGGATAGTGCCGGATAAATATCAAAAAATGGATAACCCATATACCGATGCAGCAGATGAAGAAAAAATAGGACGTATACTGTATTCAAAACATTGTAAATCATGTCATGGTACCAAAGGAAAAGGTGATGGAAAAAAAGCAGATACAGTTGATACCCCAATTGGCGATTTTACTGACGCTTCTTTTAAAGAACAAACAGATGGTGAATTATATTATAAAACATTTTTTGGAAGAGATGACATGCCAAGTTTTAAAAAGAAAATTACAGATGAGGAAGAAAAATGGTTGATTGTCAATTATATAAAAAAATTAAGTAAATAGATAGTTGTATTTTTATCGTTATTTAAAAAAAGAATGAAGCTACTAATGAATGTTTTTTTTCTTTTCATTTTTATTAATGGAGAAACACAAATAAACATAAATGCGGAGAAAGATCGATCTTTTAAAACTTTTAGGGTTCAATGGGTAAGTCAATTCCCTTTATTCAAAGGGCAAAAAGAGGTTTCAAAAAAAGGTTGGTTTGCTAAATTTATCTTTGGTAAAAAGAATACCTTTAAAATAACCAAACCTATTGATATCATAGCAACGAATTCTGATTCCTTTTATATTTTAGATCAAGGAGTTGGTACGATTTTTACTATAAATGAAAAGAAAAAAAAGATACCTAAAGTATTAAAGAAAAATAAGATTGGTTTTAATTCTTTAGTTAATTTTTGTTCATTTAAGAATGATGAAATTTTATTTACAGATTCTCGTCTAAACAAAATTTTTAAGTTAAATGAAAGTCAAAAGAAACTAGAAGTATTAAATGAAGATATCAAATTACAGCAACCAACCGGAATTGCTTATTCTACAATCTCAAAAGAAGTTTGGGTAGTTGAAACAGGTGCTCATAGAATTTCTGTACTAAATGAGCAAGGAAAATTGATTAAAACAATAGGGAAGAGGGGAGTTACTTCAGGAGAATTTAATTTTCCTACATCAATCTGGATTGATAAAATTGGTAATGTATATGTTATTGATGCAATGAATTTTAGAATACAAGTATTCAATAAAACAGGAGAGGTAATTTCCATATTTGGTGAGGCAGGAAATGCAACAGGTTATTTTGCCAGACCTAAAGGTATTGCTACAGATTCTTACGGTAATATTTATATAACTGATGCATTATATCATACTGTTCAGGTCTTTGATCTTTCAGGAAATTTTTTGTATCAGTTTGGTGAACAGGGTAGAGGTAAAGAACAATTTTGGATGCCCTCAGGCATTTATATTGATAACAAAAACTATATCTATATAGCAGATAGTTATAATTCTAGAATTCAAATATTTCAACTCATTAATGTGGAATAAATGAAAACAACAACAATTATTATATCAGTTATTTTGATCTGGTTTCCCGTTTTGGTAAGCTCACAATCTATTGTTACTTCAAGGCATAATTTATCTGTAAGCAGTTCAAAAATGGTAAAATCTACTACAGAATCTGAAATTTGTATCTTTTGCCATACACCACATAGTAGTAATCCTAAATCTCCTATGTGGAATAAAAAAATAACAGGAACAACATATTTATTATACAATAGCTCAACGTTAGATGCCATACCCGGACAACCCGATGGCAGTTCAATTTTATGCCTGTCATGCCACGATGGTACCATAGCATTAGGAGATGTGGTTAGTCGATCTAAATCTATAGCTATGACAATGGGTAATAGAATAACTTCTAAGAATAACCTTACAACAGATCTATCAAACGATCATCCTATTTCATTTAGATATGATGCTGCTTTAGCTGCATCAGACGGTCAATTAAAAACACCTCCGTTATTAGTTGCCGAGTTAGATAATAATTCAAAATTACAATGTACCTCTTGTCATGATCCGCATAAGGAAACCAATCCAAAATTTTTGGTGGCTTCCAATGAATATTCTGCTTTATGCTTTACGTGTCATGATAGAACGTATTGGACAAATAGTAGTCATAGCACTTCTATAAATACGTGGAATGGAACTGGTGCAGACCCTTGGGCACATATTGAATCTGCTTATGCTACTGTTTCGCAAAATGCATGTGCTAATTGTCATGATTCACACAATGCAAATGGCAAACCAAGGTTATTAAAATATGCTCCTGAAGAAAATAATTGCCTTGATTGCCATAATGGAAATGTTGCCGCAAAAAATGTTCAGGCAGATTTTGCTAAAACCTTTAAGCATGACATATATAGATATACAGGAGTTCATGATCCTATAGAAGCAGCCTCAGTTGCAACCAAACATGTTGAATGTGAAGACTGTCACAATCCACATGCATCAAATGCAACTACAGCTATTGCTCCGTTTGTAAACGGATTTAATAAAGGTGTAAACGGAATTAATCAGGCAGGCAATGAGGTAAGTACAGTAACATACTCATACGAAATATGCTATAAATGTCATGCGGGAAATTCTTGGACTCCGGCACCTACCGTTTCACGGCAAATTAATCAAAATAATGTACGATTGGAATTTGATACTTCAAACCCTTCTTACCATCCGGTAGTAGGTCCGAGGAATAATACTGAAATTACAGCTAACCTTATAGCACCAAACACTATAAGTACCGTTCTATATTGTACAGATTGCCACGCAAGTAACGATACAAATGGTTCGACCGGTCCTCACGGATCTATTTATCCTCAGCTGTTAAAACTACAATATTCAACTGATAATAATACTCCTGAGTCTGTAGCAAATTATGAGCTTTGTTATAGTTGTCATAATAGAGATAATATTATCAGTGATACTAATACTTTTAACGGACATAAAAAGCATATTGTTGATGAGAGAACCTCTTGTAGTGTTTGTCATGATCCGCACGGTATTAGTAGTACACAAGGTAACAATATCAATAACTCTAATCTGATAAATTTTAGAACCGGAATTGTAACACCTTCATCTAGTGGTATTTTAAGATATGAAGATACAGGAGTAGGCAGAGGTAGTTGTTATTTAACATGCCATGGTGAGAATCATAATCCATATTCATATAATAATATAATGAATGATTGACTTTGACGTTTTATCCGACAATATTAATTTATTGTAACAAATATTATCAAACATGATAAAAATCATTCTTTTATATTAATTCTGTTCTTAAATTCGTACTGATATATAATAAGTATATCTTCTTTTGTTAACGTAAATATGAGTCTCATGAAAAAAACAAAAAAATTAGTATTAACTTTAAGTTTAGCTGTATTTATGTCCACAGTAAGTTTTGGGCAAAATATAGCTGGTTCTGATCACGATTTTTCAACTGAAACATGGAATCCGGGAGGAGAGATTTGTCAGGTTTGCCATACTCCTCACGGAGCGGTTACCGGCTTAACAGCTCCTTTATGGAATCATGAAGTAACTACTGCTACTTTTGACCTTTACACAAATGTAGTATCACCATCTTTTGATGCCACAGCAAGTCAACCGGATGGGTCTTCAAAATTATGCTTAAGCTGTCATGATGGTACTGTAGCTATGGACAATTTTGGTGGACAAACCGGAGGTACTGAGTTTATGTCTGGCAGCGAACTTCTTGGAACTGATCTAAGTAATGAACACCCAGTTTCTTTTACTTATGATGCTGCTTTAGCAACGTTGGATGGAGGTTTATTTGACCCAACTTCAGCAAGTTCAGGGCTTGGAAGTACTATTGATGCTGATCTATTACTTGGTAATAAAGTGCAATGCTCTTCTTGCCATGATGTTCATAATGGTTCTGGTGTTGGTAATTTATTGGTTAAATCTAATGCTGGCAGTGCTCTTTGTTTAACTTGCCATAATATGTAGTAAAGATGACTTAAATCAATTTTAATAAGAAGGGGCTTTGTAGCCCCTTCTTTATTATGATAATATTTGCATCAATTACTACAAATATTAACCGGGTATAAAAACCTGATTTTAATCATAGAATAGTGCTATGATTTCATATACCTTCACGAAATAAGTATTAAATCTAATAAAAAATGAAGTTTAAATTTTATTTTAACTTTTTTATAATTGCAATTTTCTTATTGTTTTTTATATCATGTTCTCCGCGTATTCATAATAGATCTACAAAAGAAATTATTATCTATCCACCTCCGCCGGATATTGCAAGAATTCAATACCTCACCCGTATTAGTAGCTCACAGGATATTGCTCGTAAGCAATCTGCATTTGCAAAATCTGTTGTTGGAAAAAAACAGGTGATGCCAATTAGAAAGCCTTATGGAATATTTATGCGTAACAGTAAACTATATGTATGTGATGTGTCTATAGGTGGGCTTGAAATTATTGATTTTGAAACTAAAGAATTTAATTATTTTATTCCTAAAGGACCGTATCAATTAAAATTACCTATCAATTGCTATGTGGACACCAATGATCAACTATATGTCGCAGATGTTAATCTACAAAAAATAGCTGTCTTTGATAGTATAGGTAAATATATCACATCGTTTGGTAAAAAAGAAAATATTAAACCAACTGATGTCTTTGTTCATGGAAATAAAATATATGTGTCAGACTCAGGTAATAATAGAGTAAATGTGTATAAAAAAGACACGCATGAGTTTGAGTTCTATTTCCCAAAATCTGAGAAGGGTGATGATAGTTTTTTATATAAGCCTACAAATATTTTTGTGTCGAAAGATAAAGTTTATGTAAGCGATATGGGAAATGGTACTGTTAAAATATTTACCCATAAAGGTGAATATATAAGTACTGTTGGAAGATATGGCAAAAATATTGGTGAACTGGTACGCCCTAAAGGAATAGCTGTTGATCGTGAAGCTAATTTATATGTAGTAGATGCTAGTTTTGAAAATGTACAAATATTTAACAAAGATGGTGAATTATTATTGTTTTTTGGTGGTAGTTATAAAGGTGCAGGAGATATGTGGTTACCCACTAAAGTAATTATAGATTATGATAATTTAAAATATTTTGAAAAATATGTTGACCCTAAATTTAAGTTAGAATACTTGATTTTTGTTGCAAATCAGTTTGGTCCTGATAAAATAAGTGTTTATGGACGTGTTGTTCCGGTAAAAGGAAAATTAAAACTTGAAAATTCAAAAGAGTAAATCTATTAAAAAACGAGGAATGTAGGGATCATTAAAATTGATGCATTTAAGGTGAGTTCTAAAAATTCATTCACATCAAAATTTTCAGAGCTTTTTATAGACAATACAAATTTTTGAAACACTATCGAGATAATGTAAAAAAAATTGGAGCAGTATATGGAAAGCTCTGGAAACCCTTTGAGAACAAAGATAACAAATGATCTGTTTCGTTAATTTTTTTTGAAATAACTAAGGCTATTCTAAAAAAAATGTGCCTTGCATTTCATTCATCCTCTTTGTTTTTTGAAAGAAATGAATTTTTAGAACTCACCTTAAGAGTCTTATTTCAACTCAATATGTCTTTCTAAACTAAAAAAAATTACATGCATCCGGATAAACATAAATATATAAATTATTTATTATTTATAATTGTTATATCGTTACTTTGGACTTGTACACCTAAATTTAGTTATAATGCAAGATCTTTTTTATTTGATGGTGTTCCGAATCCTTATGAAGTTGAAGTTACTGTTATTAAAGATTCTTTATATACAATAGATAGCACTTTGGTCAATGGAATTCCAATTACATCTTTTGTAAGAAATGAATTTAACCTTCACACTCCTTATGGAAAAAGAGAATGTGCAACGTGCCATGATAGAAACGATATGGACAAGCCCAGACTGCCTTTACCTGACCTTTGCAATCAATGTCACGAAGATTACAATAAAACGTATAAGGTTTTACACGGACCTGTAGCATCAGGAGACTGTACACAGTGTCATAGCCCACATCAATCTAAATTAAAAAATTTACTCTTGCGATCTGGGCAAGAACTTTGTCTTAATTGCCATACCACTACTTTGGTTTTAGCAGATAAAGACCATGAAAATATTGAAAATACTAATTGTACCAGTTGCCACAACCCTCATGGTGGAAGCAATAATGCGTTTCTTTTAATGAAGTGAAAACTAATGAAAGAATTTAGATTACTATATATTATTTTATTATTTACAATGTATGGCTATTCTCAAAAATCAATTACAGAAACTACATTTTGGAAGCTTACATCGTTAAGCGGTGAATTAAATTTAAATGGTTCTTATTGGGATCAGAAAACAGATAGAAGCAATTTTAATGAACGCTTAGAAAGTTCATTTATATCAGGAGGTCTTTTTTTAAATTCTAATAGTTTTTTCTGGCATCCTAATTTTTTGTCATTAGATGTTAATGCAGGTTACAGCCCTGAAACCGGACAACGTCTATCTTTAGTAACACCAGACCGCAATGAAATAAATACGTTAAAGAAACTATATGCAAAAGCCTCTTTTTTTCAACATAATCCATTTAATTTTAATGTGTTTACCAACATTAATGAAAGCTATAACAATAGAGAGAATTTAACCAACCTTAGATCAAAGTTTGAAAATTGGGGTAGCGTTTTAACATACACTAATAAGTATCTTCCTTTTACAGTTTCTTATAATCGTGGAAAAGGTGAGCAAAAAGAATTACAAACAGATAGAAGATATATAACTGAGCAGAACAATTTTGAAAACAGGGCTACCAAAACGTTTGGCTTGAACGATTGGCACCAATTCATTTTTTCTCACAACAAATATGTTTATGAAGATACTTTTTCGTTTTCTGAACAAAATCAGAATAGTAACATCATAAAAAACAATATTACTTCATGGAGTCTTAATAATAACTTGTTTTTTGACTCTAAAAAAAAATATAGTTTTAATTCAAGAATATCAAATGAAGATCAACGTGGAGATTTTAATTTCAAAAGATTTCAGATATTAGAAAATATATTCTTTAAACTGCCAAAAAAAATCAATTTTGCAGGCAACTACAATTATTATGATATTCAAGGAGATATTCAAAATTCAAAACAACATAACGCAAGAGGTATATTGTCTCATCAACTTTATAAAAGTTTACGTACAAGAGCATCTTTTGAATACAATACTATTAATAATACCCAGTATAGAGAAACTTTTAAAAGAGCCGGTTTAAATATTAGATATGTAAAAAAAATTCCTTTAAACGGACAATTGTCTTTATCCTACAGAATAAACAGTAACAAACAAAATAGAGAAAGTGAAGCAGCTTCTTTATTTATCGAAAATGAAGAACATACCATATCTGATGGTCAAATAGTACTATTGAACAATCAATATGCTGATGTTAATTCTGTAATAGTTAGAGATGTAACAAATACTATTATATATAGATTGAATTTCGATTATATACTGATCGAAAGAAATGAATTTTTGGAAATTCAACGTATTCCGGGAGGTCAAATTGCAAATAATGCAACTGTTTTAATTGATTATGGAGCAATACAACCACTTTCATATAAATTTAATGCTATTAACAATTTTTTTGGCGCAAGAATAGCATTGTTTAAAAATAAAATAGAATTCTATTACAATATTTCTAAACAAGATTATATAGATCCGGAAAATGTAGATTTTTTAACATTGAATTATTTTAATAAAAATGTTTACGGCAGTCGTTTTAGATATGATTTTATTAGTGGAGGCATAGAACATGATAACTATAGAAGCACTGTTATACCTTACCGATTAACAAGGTATTATTTGGTTTTACAAGGAAATATAAAGGAAAAATTATATTACACATTTAACGGTGATCTGCGTAATTATCACATGATCGTTGAAGAGGGGTTGAAACAAAAATACTATAGCATTTCAGGTAATATTTCTTATAATTTTAATCCTAAAACAAAACTTAGTCTTGAAACTGCTTATCGAAAACAAGAAGGAGAAGCAATTGATCTGGATCTGCTGACTGCAAGATTAGAATTAACTACTCGTTTTCGCCAATTGTATGTTACAGCAGGCTTTGAACTATATGAAAATGAATTATTTAATGAAATAATGAATTTTAAAAAGGTTACAATTCAAATTTCAAGAAAATTTTAAGAAAATCAGAACTAAAACAAAATAAAATGGAAACTACTAAAAAAGCAATAACCGGAAATTTCATATTTAATTTTAAGGCATTTCAAAACGGTATTCTATTTACTTGTTTGCTATTTATACAGGTAACTATTTTTAGTCAAAACACGACAAGCGAAAAGGCATGCGTTGACTGTCATAAAAGAACAGTAAAAAAAGATATTCTTCATGGTCCGGCAGCAGATTGTACAAGTTGTCATAAATCAAATGGAAAAGAACATCCTTTAGAAGATGTTGAAGGTTTTGTATCTTTAGAAGAAGGAGCAAGTTTATGTTTTAGTTGCCATGAGGAAGAAAAGCCTGCTATTACCGGAAATAAATATGTACACAAACCGGTTTCAAAAGGAGAATGTTTGGAGTGTCATGAAGTACACAGTTCTAATGATCCTAAATTAATTTTTGCAAAATCGCCGGATCTGTGTTATTTCTGCCATGACAAACTTGAAAAATCTATCGAAAAATCAGCAGTTGTACATTTACCGGCTACAGAAGAAGGAGGTTGTGTCGGATGTCATTCTCCACATTCCTCTCCCGAAAAAAAGATGTTAGTATCTAATCCGAAAACCTTATGTCTAAGTTGTCACAACAAAACACTTACAAAAGGTGATAGAAAAATTACGAATATTGACAAACTGCTAAAAAAGAGTAAAGTTGTACATCCTGCGCTTAAAAAAAGTTGTAATTCTTGTCATGATCCACACGCTTCAGAAAATAAGTATTTACTATCTATTCCATATCCTTTGGGAAATTATGCTCCGGGTACCGAAGAAAATTACGAACTATGTTTTGGCTGTCATGATACTGATCTTTTATTATTAGAAAGAACAAAATATGCTACTGAGTTCAGGGATGGAGATCGCAACCTGCATTATGTACATGTCAATAAAGAAAAAGGTAGAACTTGTAATAATTGTCATAGTATTCATGGCTCTTCCAGAGAACACCTCATTCCTGAAACTGTAAAATTTGGCAGTTGGAATATGCCATTAAAGTTTAAAGCACTAGAAAACGGAGGGTCTTGTAAAGGATGTCATGAAGAAAGAAAGTACACGAGGTAAAATGCAGATATGATCTATAAAAGTGTTTGGTGTTTCTTTAAGAACTTGTAAGATGAATAGCATTAAGATTAGTCAGCTATTTTACAAGAACAGAATTCTCAATAATTAAGTCATAAAAGTAACCATAACCAAAATCTCTATCTAAAAAAACTTTGCCTTCCATAATAATAATATCTCCTAACTTAACCTCAGCATTCGTAGTTAATATTATACCAAAATTGCCATTAAACTCAGTACCATCTTGCAGGTGGATCCAGTTTTTACTCATAATCTGGGAGTTAAACTTTGTTACCTGCCCTTTGATTTTAACCGTCTTGTTCTCGTATTTTTTTTTGTTTTTAAGCAATTCAGCTATAGAAATTCCGTCATTAACTGGTTCTATAGTAAGGATAAGTTTTTCTATGATTGGCTTTAAAGTTTTTTGCAATTTAATAGTTGAGGAATGCTGGAATGATAATTTTTCTTTATCACCAGGAGTTTTGCTAATTGACCCTAAAAAAAGAACTGAATCAAAAGTTTTGTTTAATTCTTTACTTTCAAAATCAGACATTTCCATACCTCCTTTATAAAAATAGATTTCACCAATTTCTACATTAATACTGGGAACTGCAAGCCATCTTTCAATATCATTCTCTTTTACAAGTAAATATGTATATGAATTTACTTGCAGAACTTCTAACACTTCAACTTTTTGAAAAGTAGATTTTGATTTCTGACAATAACCAATAGTTAAAAAAGTTATTGATAGGGTTAAAGCTAAAAAAAAATTAAAAACTCTCATGTTTATTTTTTAGGTTTTACTATCATTTTAACGAAAGTAGTTATGAACGTGCTGTCATTCCTGCGAAGGCAGGAATCAAAATAATTTTAATTATCCATTAAATTAATAGCAGAACTATTTTTTAATAAATATTTATGTTTATTTTACCAATACAGCATTTTCAATAATTAATTTATAAACATAGCCTGCACCAAAATCTTTATCTAAAGAAACTTTTCCTTCTATGGTAATAACATCTCCTACTTCAACGATAATATTTGTAGTTACGGTCACATCAAATTCACCATTATAATCAGTACCATCTTGAAGGTGAATCCAATTTTTTTTCATAATTGCAGGGTTAAATTTTGTCACTTTACCTTTTACCTTTACAATTTCACCTTCATATGTTTTCTTATTTTTATATAACTCGGCAATAGAGATTATACCTTTATCATGTTCAATTTTAATAGCTGCTTTTTCTAATACCGGTTTTGTAGCTTGTTCAGCTAAATTTATTTTATCCTCTTCAGATAAATTTAAATTATTTAACGTAACCGTCTCGGTAACTATATCCAGATTAGGTTCTGTACCTATTTTCTCAATAAAATAAATAGTTTCAAAAGTTTTGTTTAATTCTTTACTTTCAAAATTTGACATTTTTATACCATCTTTAAAATAATATGTTTTTCCAATTTTTGCTTGAACAGAAGGAACTGCAAGCCACTTTTCGGTAGTATCTTCTAACACACGTAAATATGTATATTCATCTACATGTAAAACTTCCTGAACAACAGCTTTATGAATATTTGATTGATCTTCAACTTGCGATTTTTTATTTGATTGACAAGCCGAAATAAAGACGATCATTGCAATTAAACCTATAAATATTCTCATACTAATTTGTTTTAATGTTTATTACAAATAAGGTATAAATCTAAATAAAAAACGGAGATTAAAAGATGATAAATATCATTAGTAGTATGGGTTTGAATTTTTAATTTAGACCGATAAATGGAATTAGAAATAATAATTAATTTACTGAAATATGAAAAAAATTATACATCTAATTATCTCTTCAAAGACAACATTGATATTACTAATTATTTTTACAATTGCCATAGCCAGCGCTACATTTATAGAAGACAAATACGATACAGTTACAGCAAAATTACTTATTTATAATGCTAAATGGTTTGAGTTCTTATTGCTATTATTAGTTCTTAATTTTATCGGAAGTATTAAAAGATATCATCTACTTAGAAAAGGTAAATTACCAGGATTCCTATTTCATAGTGCCTTTATTATAATAATTATTGGTGCAGGTATTACAAGATACATAGGTTTCGAAGGAAGTATGCATATACGCCAAGGAGAGTCATCAAATTTTATGTATAGTTCTGAACCCCATTTAACTGTAAAGGCAACAGATGGTAACCTAAATTATTCTGTTGTACGACCTCTACTTTTTGGAGCAATTACTGACAATTCATTCAATGTTCGTATAGATACAAAAGAAAAAGGAGCCATTGATATAGAGTATAAAGATTATATAAAAAACGCTACAGAAACGTATGAAGAAGGCCGTGAAGGCGGAATAAATATTGTAGAAATAACTGTAAGTGTAGAAGGACATAAAGATGTACTACTCATTAAAGATGGAGATCTTAAAGTAACTCACAATTTTCCAATAGCTTATAACAATAATGAAAGAGACGATGCTTTAAAACTGATAAGTAAAAATGGAAAAATATTTATTAGCTACCCTGCAACAATTAAAACTACGAAGATGCCGGAAATGCAAGTAGGTGAAATATTAAAAGATTCCATTGCAGAAATTAAATCTAAACATTTATACGAACCTGAAGGTTTAGGAATGGGGTTTGTGTTAACAAAAGTATATAAAAATGCAAAAATAAAATACGTTAAGGGTGGTGATGAAAATAATGGTCCGGATGTGCTATTATTAGATGTTACTTTTAATGATAAAAAACAAGAGATTTCCTTATTAGGAGGTATGGGATATGTTGATAATTTTCAAAAAGTTAAGCTTGACGGTATAGATCTACAAATTGCTTATGGCGTAAAAAAAATAGAACTCCCTTTTTCTCTGCGTTTAAATGAGTTTATCTTAGAAAGATATGCAGGTTCAGAGAGCCCTTCATCGTATGCCAGTGAAGTAACTTTAATGGATAAAAATAACGGAATTGTTGAAAATCACAGAATTTTCATGAATAACGTGTTGGATTATAAAGGATATAGATTTTTTCAATCATCTTACGATAAAGACGAAAAAGGAACCATATTGTCTGTAAATCATGATTTTTACGGTACATGGATTTCTTATGCAGGTTATTTTCTTATGACCCTAGGTTTTATACTCACCCTGTTTAGTAAAAATTCAAGATATCGAGATTTGATCCATAAAATAAGGAACACACGTGCAAAAAGAAAAACGGCAGTTGCAATGTTTATTTTTGTATTCTTATCTGTTGGCTCTATATTTTCACAAGATACAGATCATAATCATGTACATGATGTTAATTCAAATTCTGTTAGTGTTGAACATGCAGAAAAATTTGGTCATTTAATTACGCAAACCTATGCAGGTAGATTTGCGCCGGTTAATACACTGGCTTATGATGTAATGCACAAAGTTTCGAGAAAAGATAAATTCGATATTCCCGGTAGGGGTAAGATGGATGCTATGCAGGTATTTATGGATATGCCTTTAAATGGTGAATTTTGGAAACAGCAAAAAATAATTTATGTTCGTGAAAAAGCGGTAATGTCTGTTATCGGATTAGAAGGTAAGTATGCTACTTTTAACGATTTTTTTAACCAAGACGGCTCCTATAAACTTAAAACAATTGCAGAAACAGCATTTAGAAAAAAACAATCAGAACAAAATATTTTTGACAAAGAAGTTATTAAACTAAATGAGCGTATAGAGATTTTTATGATGGGGTTTCAAGGAAAACTACTCAATATATTTCCGGTACAAGATTCTCCAAATAATAAATGGATCAATTGGAGCGACCCTCTTGCAGAAATTCCATTAACCGGAGCTATAAAAATGTTGAATGACGATTTGCAACTGGAAGAATTAAACTATAAAAATATAATGAGGTTGTATTTAACAGAAGTGTTCAATGCAACAAAATCCGGTGACTATTCAAGAGCAGATAAAATATTAGGATATATTGAAAGTATGCAAAGACAGAGTAGTGCTGCCGAATTATTACCATCTAAGTCAAGAGTTAGTAAAGAAGTACATTACAATGAATCAAAAATATTTATTAACCTGAAAAATGTATATGCTTTATTGAGTGTCATATTATTGATACTTGCTTTTATTGATAATTTAAAAGTCAAAAAGAGCAAAATACTGCGTTTAACACTAAACTTTTTTATAGTATTGTTAGGCCTCGCTTTTGTATATCATACTTACGGCATGGGTTTAAGGTGGTATCTGGCAGATCATGCTCCATGGAGTAACGGCTATGAAGCATTGATACTCATTGCATGGGCAAGTTTACTGGCAGGATTCAGTTTTATACGTTATTCCAAAATTACATTGGCAGCTACAGCATTACTGGCATTTTTCACTTTAATGACAGCAAGCCATAGTAGTTATGATCCGCAATTAACAAATTTACAACCCGTCTTAAAATCATATTGGTTGATCATTCATGTAGCAACACTTACTATTAGTTATGGTTTTTTAGGTTTAGGATTTATTTTAGGTATAATGAATTTGGTTCTATCTTCAATTAAGAATGTAAAGAATTCCAAACGAATTGATATAATCATAAAAGAACTGACTCATATTAATGAAATGAATTTGACAGTAGGTCTTTTTTTAGCAACTATAGGAACCATTCTTGGAGGTATATGGGCAAATGAATCTTGGGGTAGATATTGGGGATGGGATGCCAAAGAAACATGGGCACTAGTAATTACTTTAACTTATACAATTATATTGCACTTCAGGCTTGTGCCAAAAATGAAGAGTTTGTATATTTTTAATATTGGTGCAGTTGTTGGCTTTGCCAGTGTATTGATGACATTTTTTGGGGTAAACTACTATTTATCTAAAGGCTTGCACAGTTATGCAAGTGGTGAAACTCCTGTTTTCCCAATGTGGGCATGGATACTAATATTTTCAATATTAATTTTAATAATTACTGCCGGTATAAAAGAAAAATTAATTAAAAATAAAAATCCTCAGCACTTTTGATACGGAGTGTTTTTAATAATGAACTCGTTTAAACTTTTTGTTTTTAACCGAAAATGAGATAGAATTTGTTCAGATGAGGCACTTTTTGAAAGATATAGCACCGCTACATACAAGAAAAG
>VAPL010755948.1_pt1 | contig 32900 bp, 44 predicted proteins | sample 3395061 | NCBI WGS metagenome assembly VAPL01 (sample SAMN08290444, study PRJNA428436) | hydrothermal vent metagenome | isolation source: Deep-sea hydrothermal vent chimney 2 | place: Pacific Ocean: Juan De Fuca Ridge | depth 2182 m m | reverse complement strand
TTCGTGCCATTGTTACCAATGGCTTCTTCCTTAGTTTCAAGGACTCCTCCAGCGAGCGCTTGACTTCCCAAGCGGAGAATGTTCTTTGCTGCATTGATATCTCTATCATGCAATGTCCCACCGCAATGTCATCAATACTTTGTCAGTTGGTATTTTTGCCCTTATCATAATACTATTATATTATATGTCAAATGAAAAGTCAATAACTAAACAGTTGGTGTCGCTCCTATTGAAATATTGAAGAGATATATCCAAGAACAGGCTAGTCCCAAATAGTGCCTATCCATCCACCACCAATTCGCCCCAGCGAATTTGGTGGTGGTATTCCGGCGATTGGATAAATCATTCAGGTTGGTCATTATTATCGCCTTTGTTTTGTAGTGCTCGTAACAAATTTTCGTAATGGTTACAGTTCATGTTGGTATAATATCTGAATTTATGGAAGTTTTGTGCTGACATTAGTACAAAGGCATTACTGATAGCGGACATAACCATCATGATTGTCCATGCAACTGTGTTCTGTAGTTCGGGGTAAATAGCAAACATTGCAAACACAGCATTGGTACCAATCACCAGAAAAACCAATTGGGAGGAAGCTCTAATAAGGGCACTGACATTATTAAAAAACGGGAGGGAGAGGTTTTCCAAATCCCGTGCTGCTTGTGTTTCACCCAGCTCAACCAACTCGGTATGTGTGTGTTGTAAAAAATGTCGCCCACGTAAGGTATATATAAATGTTCGACGGGCATACCATATAACTGCAACATTCATCACAATTAACCCGATGATAATGTATAAAAGATTCGTATCCATTATATTATTCCTCTATTTTAATATTGATCGGCATTATAGCATCCCGATAATGAGACTACATACTACAAAAAATGTGGCAACTGCCACCATAGACCAAAATATATTGGTGATTAATGCAGTTGGTGTTTTGTGGGTATTCATATATTAACGATATAATAGATTGGGTTCAATGTCAAGCACTATATTGGTTGGGATCGAATGGTCCCAACCACGGGGTTTATTTTTAGTTGTCGAGTGCTTGCTCAATTTGAGCTTTGCCTTCTTTACGTTGGCGCTTTTTACTGGCAAGGTTACCGGTTTTATTATCATGGGCACCGGCACCAGAAGTCTGTGCAAACTTAGCAACCGGATTGTTTTGATCATCCAAGGTTGGTTTATCGTCTTTTCGTTGTATTGCACGCTTGGCTTCGCGCCTGCGCTTGCTTTTGCTTTTAGCCATTTCATTTATTTCCTGAAACAAATTCATATCAAATCCATGCGGTTGTTCTTTAATCTATTTATCAAGGGAGTGACTTTTTGTAATCCAACGTGCTGCCGCTTTAATAATTGGTTTATGTAAATCACGGCCTTCGCTTTCAAATTCGTCGGGGCTCATCCATCTAGTTGATTCTACTTCGGAATCATGCTCGCCGAACATAGAAGGATCGGTTATTTCTGCAACAAACATAGTAGTTCGTCCCAAAAACACCCCTAATTCATGTGGTTGGCCGTTGATGTTTGGAACAAATAACCCACCTTCTTCCTGTGCCTCGCGGATTGCGGTCTCTAACGGGGTTTCATCACCTTCCGCCTTACCCTTCAGGCATTGGAAATAGTAACTTCCACGCTGCGCAGAACTTGGACGCTGGAATAACATCTGTATGGTATCGGTTTCGTGCTCGATATAATATGGGATCAACCCTGCGCGGTATATTTTTTTATTTGTCATAATAAATTACTCGTTTTAAAATCAATAATTAAGTATAAGTATTTATGCTGGAAAAATCAAGGGTTAAAACCAAAAAATCACCCATGTGGCAGGTGATTTTTTGGGTTCCTTTTTGTGCGGGGTTTATTCCGTAATTGGGACTGCACGCCAAATCATCATAGTTTGAGTTTGTTTGTTTTTACGAACAAACACTTTTCCAAGCTCGGTGAATTTATCATGGCGTTTAATTTGCCGAAGAACCTTCGGTGACACGCCGTGATCCCGGGCATAGTCTTCAAAGTTTACTGCATCGCGGGGGATGTCTTCAAACGCTTTCACAATTTTATTGCCTTTACGCCCACGCTTTTTTGGTAGCCGAATTGCCTGTGTTGCAGTCTGGGGCACAGTATCAAACGGTGCCTCAGTTATCGAATGTGTAGTGCTATTTTCATCAGACATGTCAATCTCCTTACATCATTAATATTAAAGTTCCGGATATTTTTGCAAAATTGCAACAATATTAGAAACATATGGCTCAACATTTGCTTTATTGTACGCAGTTACTGGATTGCGGGTTGTTTCGATCAAATCATTAACGCCGTCCCATAGAATAGATACCATTTTATTCATTCTTGCGATTGGGTCATTAAATTTATTCAATTCATGTTCAATCCGCCACTGCTTAGCTTTTAACTGGTCTTGTCTGTCCACTGGTGCTGTGGCAATCAGGTCTTCGAGTAATTCGGTACGCACCCGTTCAAATTCAACGGGATCAGATTCAAACAAATCTTTCATATGGTCAAATTCAAATTTCATTTTCACCTCCGAGGTTATACGTTAACCGATAATGCAAAATACCATATTTAGGTTTAAAAGTCAAATCAATCGTTCGCGTTTACTTTCACCAACGAATTCCACAGTACCCGAATTCTTCGGCAGGATTCTAACGCCAAGCGGGTATCATCTAAGGCATTATGAGAACTACGGGTATCGAACCCCATGGTACTGAACAATGAATCCGATGTATAGGCACCTGTGGTAATGAACCCGACGGAATTGCTATCATAATGTCTGGAACTAAACGGGATATCAATATTGTGTCTGCGTAATTGTGCGCGGAGGAATGGTAAGTCAAACATGGTGACATTATGTCCCAGTGTTTTAACCAGTGCGGTCGGTCCAAAGTGTTTAATGATTAAGTTGGCGATTTGAACAACTGCTTCTTCTTCAGTAACGCCATGTTCTTCAAGGTGGGGGAAGGTCAGACCATGTATTTTCTCTGCGGAAACCCCGAAAGTAGGGTCTGCTTTTCTTGCCATTTTAGAAGTTTCGTTCCATTTTATTTCAATATATATTTCTTCAATTGGGTGAAGTGTTAATGCATCTGCTACTATAAAACCCCATGATACTGGCTGGTGGCCGATTGATGGGTCATCTGTATCAAAGTTTAGGCCGGTGGTTTCTGCATCCATCGCCAGTAGTTTGGTAAAGCTGCCTGTTATTTTATCGTTTGACATCGTTTTATTCCAATCTATATGTGAGGGAAAACTGGGCATTTAGCCCACCGAATGCTTGCCTCACGCAAGCATTCGGTTGAACTTCAACTAGAACTAGAACATATACTGCACGCCGCCTGAAAATGTTATAACGGATAAGCCATTGATAGGTAATCCGAAGATTTCAGCTTCGCCGCGCACGCCCCAGTTTTTACTCAGGTTGTATTGCGCACCAAGTGCAAACACGGGGCTAATACCGGTGATGGTGTTGGTATCTGAAGTTGATTCCGAGAATGGTTCCAGATCATTAATGTTACCGGTATATGATTCGCCAGCAATATTAAGATTCAAATCACCATTATATGATGCTTCACCGCTCACTTCATATTGGCTCGTAACTTCTGATGTAACCGAAGCGATACCAAATCCCACCATCACGTCCATGCGTTTAGTAACCGGGATGAATCCATTCAACCGAATGCCATAGCCACTAAGGTTTGCAGTTGCAACGCCGGTACCCTTAACTTGGCCGGTAGCGGTGGCACCAACATTGTTATTAGCACTGCCAGTGCCAGTGCTAATTGTTGTGGAAGCCTGCATGTTTACGTTGACGCGGTAGTCTTGCATTTGCATGGAAAACACTTCCAACCCAAAATATTTATTGACGCGATAGCCTGCAAAAATCTTGGAATACGGCGAAGAACTATCCGAACTCACTTTAACATCACCACCTAGTTGCTGTACTGCAAAGTTAATTGCCGCTGCATTTTTCGTCGTAGCAATTTCATTATAAACAATCGATTCAGTATCATAGTTCAGATTACTGATACCGTAACTGCCGCCAATATAACCGCCACCAGCAAGCGCGGAGGTAGGAATGAATGCTGCTAATAGTAATGTGATTGTCATTTTCATGATGTTTATCCTTTCAGTTGTATTTAATTTAAGGGGTTGTTTCATCCCATGTCAAATACAATAGCAAGGATTAGGTTACAAAACAAGCCCAAATCCAAATATTTTTAACCTATTTCATAAGTGTTTGATTTATTTAGGATATTAAGCATCCATACTAGCAAATTCAATATCTTCAAACACCAAAATTGGTTTGTTGCAGGCTTTGGCCATCCTACTCAGTGACAGTTCTAACCCTTCCAAACTTTCGGCATATGGTGCTACTTCATTTTCCGAAATTGCTGTGATATCACCGTTACTATTATAATAAACTTCATATATGCCATAATACACCTCCGCAGGGACAGTAGGGTCCGGTACCAGTGTAGGGTCATTCTTCGTTATAGCGCGATAATTCCAATTGCTCATTATGTGCCTCACTGTTTGATTAATCCGGTAGAATGATTTTTTTTGATGGGGTGACGTGCGTTTTCATTTTTTCCATATCTTGCGCAACTTCATCATTCCATTCATTTAGTTCTTTTAAAATATTCTCTGCCAGTGCAAAATTACCACGTCGCTGATGCAAAAACGCTAATTCACGCTTCTGGCCAATAACTTGGTCAGCTGCTTCAATATATGTTATTCCATATATTTCCTGCAAACTTTCAATAATTTCTTTTTCTGGTGGTGAAAAATAAACCGGCATTTTATTTTTTGCTCCGAAATATCATGTTTACTTGATCTACAATTATATCCACACGTTCTGCAAGGTTAGCATTCAGTATAGTAGTAAGATTTTCAGCATACACTGATTGCTGGGTAAAGTCAAATAATACATCATCTATCATTTTACTATAGTGTTTATTGGTACTACGTACGCCATCCGCAGTAACCTTACCGAAACATCCACTGGGAAGGTAAAATACATGCGTATAATGTTGGTATTTTGTACATTTTTGATAGTATTCATCCAACCAACCACTATATTCGTTATATGGGCCCAATGTTATCAATGCGTAGGTAAAAAGGTCGGAAAAGGTTCTTTCTGTGAATACGATATCACTGGTATTCGCGTATTCCATTTCATCTTGGTATTTCCGTTCTACCAATTCCATCTGAAACTTCATTTTCAGATTTAAGTCAGAGTTCACCGCGTCCAATGTGGTATCCCATTCCGATAAAATTGAGCGGGAGGTTTTACGTTCAATAATAGAAAAATCTAAATCTTGAAGGGCGCGAAGGACTGTTGATTTGCCAGAACCCTGTGATCCAGCGACCGATATTAACATGGCAGGTCTAGCTTATCATACAGAGGTTTATATTCATTAGGAAGATCTAATGTAAAATCAGGGAATTTCCGCTTCAGCCGTGTATAGTGCCCGTACATCATAATGTTGAATTGATCGTCTGTTAGCTTTTTATTGGCCACCCTAAGAACTTTCTGGGCACTATCTTTTATAAAATCTGCACCTAATCTAATTTTTATTCCATCGCAATAAATTTTACAGATTCCAAAATCAAATGATTCGTTCACATAGTTAATTGGTGGTGTATCAAGTATAATGATATTATACAGATAGCTGCCGGTATCCACTTCAAGGGTATGTGAAATATTTGGGAGAGCAGCATAATGTGCTTCGCTGGAGGTGCCGGAATTTATCGAATCAAACGTGTCTTCATCAAGATTGAACACATCTTCCCAGAATGGAATAGTGTTGACTTCATCAATGACGTAATTCGGGACATAAAGGTCTATATCATTTATGGGTTTATTGTGATATAAGTCTCGGAGGAACCCACCGGCAATAATAGATCCAGGTACCAGTTTTTGAATTTTTAACAAATTGCTAAAAATTTCATCAGATTTTCGTAGTGATCGGAGCGAATTCATAAGCAAAGTCCTATATAGGGTTTGCCCACTAACATATCAGAAATATTCTAATATGTCAACTTTTTAATAGCCGACGGGCGGAAGTTCCTTACTACTAAGAATTCCATTTATGGTAACCATACCGTGTTGTAGTTGTTGCACCATATCGTACATACCTGCTTCGACAGCACAATGTATTCGGTTATTTAACATGATACGTTGGTCATAGAGTTGTTCAATGGTCATTTCTGGCCACAGATCCGCATTAATTACATCAATTGGTTTGCGTGTGATTGGTGTGAGATCGCCGTCAACACTAACGGTACCAGTGTATTTCTTTATATTTTCCATATATTAATTCGATAATCCTGATATTTTAACCATTTGTGCATTGCCCATGGTGGTAACCGAATATGTTTGTTGACCATCAGGTGATCTGGTTTTTTTGGGTGGAATATCCGTACCAGCAAGGATGGAGCGGCGGATATCGAGTTCATCATTTGATGCATTATAAATGTTATAAATCCACAATTCCTCAAACGTGCCCTCTTCGGTTTGGCGCTTATATACCAAGTGCGCTTTTTTTACCATTCGGATGATACCAGCCATATCGGGGTCATCATCCAGCTCACCCATTGCATCGTCCGGTAATGGTGTGTTATCCACCATTTCAACATCGGGTGGGATTGTGTCATCCTTGGCCACCTGATCATCAGTATTCGGTACTTCAAATTCTTCTTCTTCCGCCCAATCCCAAGGGTGTGATTCACCGCGTGGATTGATTGTGTTCAACCCAGCTTCGGGGTCATTCGAGCGTTTACTATATGACGGTCCGGCATTTTGATTTGAGGAAAAACTTGAACCACCCACGCCGCCGAATATTTCCGATATCAGGCTCTCACCAACACCAACACCACCGCCGACGCTTACCGCACCAACATCACTTGCGGGTGGCCCCATTACATGGCCACCGAAATATTCGGTTGCGGCTGAATATTTTTTACGGGAAGACTTCTTCTTCTTTTTGCGGGTTTTCTTTTCAACGAGTTCTTCGCTATTCATAAAATCGTGAAATGTTGTTTTTTTAGCGCTCATTTTAAATCCTCAGATATCACCGGTATTTATGCAGATGGTGGTTGCCGGACATAAATACCATCATGGATACTAATATAAATGAAAACCGGGTGTTAACCAATGTGAGGTTATCACAAGTACAGAAATTGATTTTAACCAAATTGATGCTGCCCAATACCACACCATTGGTATCGTATGACCGTATATCTACCGGGAGCAATATGGTGGCGAATAGGGATATATTAGTCAAATTAGGCTTGATTCAACTCGCAACTGATACAGCAAACATCACCACACCGGGCGAAGAAGCATTACGTGGTGAAGGGTTGGTTGATGATTCCGGTACATTAACACCAACAGGTGAAAAATATGCATATGCTGATAATCTTAACAGCTTAGCAAAGGATATTGATCAGCCGGTAAAACCTGCGGAACCTAACACAGATACCAAACAGCCAGAGCGCGAAGTATCCATAGACGCTGATGTGATAACACAGTCCAGCATGGAGGCACCCGCGCCATTTGAGTCATGGACGATGATTTCAAATATGCAGGAAACCATTAATCATGCAAAGTTCATCAAAGATAGAACTAAAAAATAAGTCCGTTACGTTTTTTTGTGGATTTTAATATTAGGCGAAATTGTTTTTCTGCGGCGACGTTTAATACTTTTAACTTCAGTCATTTCAAACCGTGGTAACGGACCAATTATCCGTGTTACGAACCCTACCGCATATGATTTATAAATATCTTTAACTTCATCTGATAATCCACGTTTTGAAAATTCAAAAGAGAGTGGATACCGATCTTTTGATTCAGAATACCATTTATTTGCTATCTCTATTATTAATTCTTCATTAACTGATGCTGGTTCACATAAGTCTAATATGTATGCTTTTATCATTTTATCGGTAGTGTTATCGATAATACTTAGGAGCTGTTTATCACGGTATTGAATTAATGTGATAAATGGATAGCCATCATAATTGGCTGGGTGTGCTTCTACTATCAATGGCAGTGGAGTGCCGCGTACTCGTTTTTTAACTGCCATGTGTTATATCACCTCAGTTGGTTGAATATATTTATGGCATGTTTAAAACGCTCTATTCTATCATATTGAATTTCAAATAATGTAATTGTAATACTATGGTTAATGCATATGCTAATGCGTGTGGGCGTTTGTAGTAATATTTCTTTGGATCGTCAGGAACCTTATATATTTCTTCACGGATTAATTCTTTATTAGCGATATATGCTCTCATTAAATACCGTTTTGCTGGCCGAATTAATGATATTGTGTCTGCAAGTTCTTGCACCGAAGTAGGTTTAATTTGATTGACAATATCAAAATGTCGATGAATCTGTGATAATTGTTTAACCATATCACCATCTTCTAATAATCGCCAGTCCGGGTCATGTTTTACCAATTCGCGGATTTCTTGTTTACTTTCAAATTTTTCTAACATAGAAAGATTTAAAAAATCAAATTTGAAATACCCACAATCGGCGGCTTGTTTATAGGGTATTGCAGATAATCCTGAAATATTATCAACTGGAATATTTTGTAGATAAACACCCACTTGATGTTTTTTTAGTGTGTCCTTCTCCACCCGGGAGGCACGAATGGCGGTAGGGAAATGATCAAGTATATCGGTGCCGGGTCTAAGGTCAATATCAACGTCAGGTAACTTCATTACCCAACTGTATCACAATATATCTTAAATTTCAAGTAGGGTGGCAATGGAAACCCATTCAAATCTGCTAGGTTTAGATTAACTTGCCATTCTGTAATGGGCGACATCTTCCTTCCTTAATTTAACAATAACGTTTCAATTTGATTAGTAGCTGGGATATCCAGCGTAAATACCACATAATCAGTTTGTTCTGTTGGTACTATTGTAACCCCGGCGATATCAGTTTCAGCATAATCAGCATCCACACCAGCAACCGCTGTTGCAATTTGATCAAATCCAACAATAGGTGTCAAATGAGCATCACCAAAGGCAACGGGCGCGGGCAGTGGTGGAAACGGCGAGGCCACTGGTTGGTAGGCATTGAGTAAGGGTTCATTTAATGTCGCATCGCCGATCCACGCAATAGGGATAATCGTTGATACTGGTGATGATGTAACTACTGGGCCATTAACATGTACGCGATAGGTACCATCAAAACTGCCGTAAATTGCATCATTAGAGCCTCGGATAGTGAATGGTTGTTCAACCGGAAACTGTGCGCTTACATCACCAACAATGACAATATCATCAGGTGTATTCGTAGCAGTGCGTGGTAAACTTAAGAAATTAGCACTATTTATTACGGTTGGCGCAGGGTCTATATCGAATAAATAAACATTAGCGCCAGCTGGATCGGTGATTGCAACAGAACTGCCCGCGCCTGAAGTATCCGATACAAAGTCTTCATGATCCGTGGTAGGAATAGTGAACACGCCAGCAGTAAGTTCATTATTTATTGCGGTAATTAGGTCACCGTGTGTCGATATTGGGGTGCCGGGAAGGAGAGTAACTGTTTGTATTCCACCACCATCAACATCAATATCAAAATAATATGTTAGGGAATCATCCAATCCAGTGAACGTCGATGGGTCAATAGAACCGGTTGCTGGATCATATAGAATTTCTTGCTTGCCATATACATGTGCGTATTGCTTCAACCCATTTATTGTAATAGATAATAGATTGTCATCTGCAAGATGTGACTGTACCTGATATGGGGTCGGCGAAGTATGAATTCCACCAAGAACTTCAAAGTTGCGATGTACGCGGTTAGTTGCACGGTTAACGATCGCATCATCAACATATTTTTTTGTTGATAGGTGCGGCGGTAGTGTTGGTGTAATACCGATTACATTATTAGTAAATGCACTTGGACCATTCACTATTAATGGACCCGCAGAATTCAATGTGCCGGTAAATGATGCATTTGTTAATGGTGCCTTGGCTATATCTATAAATTGTATAGCAGCTTGTATGTTAGTTGGATATGATACATTAAATGTGGTATCTAGTGAAACATCCACTGCTTCATGACCGTGACCCACGCGCGATACACCTTCTGCCATTATCGTGGTAGGTGGTAATGATGGGTGTATGATTGTAAACTCAAGTACCGTTTCGGAAGGTGTGACAATTGCTGGTGGGGAACCTGCCGGTAACCATGCAACTGATGTAAATACACCATCGCCACCACCTATACCACTAACCACTAAGTCCACGTAAGATTTTGAGGCGGCTTCCGTCGGTGATCCTGGGGTCAAAGGAAGGCCCGTGATTAGTCCACCACCAGTAAACACAATATTGGCAGCGTTGGTCATATTTAAAGCACCCGCATCAAATATTAATGTTGCCGATGCGTCCATTGTATCGCCTGCCTTACTAACCCTACTATCTATCTGGGCTTGCACATTTTGATTAACCCCAATAAGGTAATTTACTTCACTCGAAAGTAATAATGGAGGCGCACCTGTCAATGTAAGTCCGTCCAGAAATAGGCCAGCTTCCGGTGATACACCACCAGAAGCCGCTACCGCAAGATCAACATATTGTTTTGTAGTGGCACCCAATAGTGATACTGGTGGCCCGGACAATATTAGTTCACCCGCCATGGCGGTGGTGCCTGTAGATAAGATGATTCCGGTCCAACCCGGGCCGCCGGTGTTGTCATCTATATTTGAATTTCGTATAAACAATTCAGTAGTTGGAGGGCTTCCTGTATTGGTGGCATACCAGATTTGCCCTTCAATATTATTGACTGGGCGGGTCGGGTTGGCGAAGTGTTCCATCATGTAAATTAGATTTTGTTCAATACCTTCACCAAAATTAGCTGCGTCTTTTCCGTATAATTTTAAAGTGGTGCGCGCGGTAACCGCCTGTGGTATAAGTGTGCCATCGGTTGGGCTCACGGGGCCATTAGTAGTGAACGGAAATACTGAAAAATTAGTTTTCAGTGGGTCGGTAAATTTAAAAACGTAATTTGTTGGCATTGCTTACTAATCCTATTAAAATTTTAATCCATTGATTTTTTCGTTTGCTTCTTGAGTTGCGGCTAATATAGAATAATATTCGTTAGCACTGTCTATATTTATTTTACCTATTCTTTTTTCTAACTCAATATTCTGAAGATTCTTTAACCACGTATCATGTTTTGCCTTAATCATATTTGCCGCTTTGCGTGCGGTAGTGGATGAGGCGGTCACTTCTATTTGTATCCACGGATACATCGTCAAATCTTTGGGGTATTTGTTAGATATATATTGTTCAGCTTCAAGTGCCTTTGCAGTATAAATTTCTGATTGCCCTGCGGCGGTATTGATCAGATTTCTCCGCATTGCACCTGCAACAACATCAAGTACCGCCTTTTGTTCGTGTTTAACATCAGATAACTCAGGGGGTAAAAAAATAGTACCCTTCTTATTACATGTCCAGTTAATATCAGGTACTGGGGTAATATCAGTAATATCTATAAATTTACCAACATGTTCATGTTTTTCGGTAATTTTGTATGTGGCCGAATCTAACTCTACTATATTAACTACGACATTATCTAATACTTGTACATATTTTGCCATCTTATCAATCTCCATTATTAGTGTGTTAGGCGCATAAAACTATACTGCATCGCCCAATTAGAAGCATCAAACAGAATACGATATTCCGTGGTAACGGGTGGGACAAATATGGTGGTGACGCTCATTGGTGCGTTACCATCCGGCCAATTTATACCCACGTTACTAGAAAGTGTACTTATCAACGTCGGGCTGCCGTTATATATCCGCACAGCATTTAATGTGTTAAATGCTGTGCCACGGTTTGCTATTACTCCATACGCACCAATTAGATATGGCACGCCCGCTTCAAGTAACATACTAGCGGCGAGGGCGAAATTTCCAAAGTTCTGACTAGCCCCGAAAATAGAGGTGTAGCTGTGTGCGGACACTGATGTAAGAAACGCGCTGGCATGGAAGCCATCAACCGTATCAGCATCAAGGCCACTCGACGGACCATCATTTGATGGGTGCCACATTTCCGCGCCTGCAAACGTAGGTACCGCTGTATCGAAGGTAACCGGGCCTGCCGCCGCAATGCGCATACGCTGTATTCCACTAGTGCGGAACAGCATATCGGTTGCTTCACGATTAGTTAAAATCGCCTGCCCGGCTGCATCAATACCTATTAAGAAACCATCTGTTCCAATAGTGGTGCCTGTTAGTAAATTTGTAAATTGTTGAAAAGAGCCCCCGGGGTTGGGGGAATGCGTACGTAATATAACACCTGAAGCACCACCAGGTGCTGGAAGACCACCAAGACTTAACGTACCAGACATAGTATCATCAGTAACATTAATGTAACGGGCATCGGCGGCATCCCGATTAAGGGCATCTGTGCCGGTGGTTGGTGCCGCTAAATTTGTGATTTGTGAAGAACCCATATCCAAGTTGCCGGACATAGTGTCACCTGTAACATTCACATACCGACCATCCGCATAATTTCTGCTCATTCCAGATGTACCTGCTACCGGTGCGCCAACATTTGTAAGTTGATTACTATTCAGATTTAATGGTCCGGTCATTGAATCACCGGTTCGATTTACGAATCGTTGATCAGCCCAGCCAACATTAACCGCATCCTGTGGTGCTAAGATCGAGCCTGGTAACGTATTCGGAAGATCGGTGGGGTCTGCCACATTAATGATATTAAACCCTGACATATTAAGTGTGCCGGTAATAGTGGAGCCGCCGGAACCCGGGGCTGTCCAACCACCACTGGTATAGTTATATGACAGTTGATCTATTATATTAAACCAACTTTGACCAATAACAGGAAGCGTAATTCCGTTTCCAATCCCCAGATCATTTCCATCTTTTGGTAAAATTGGGTCGGTGCCTGGGTCGTAATCATTCAGGCCAGATATTGGGTTAAAGTCACCCAAAACTTTAGGAGGGCACGCATTGTTTTCCAATAGGCGGAAAACATTTTGATTTACTGCCTCGCCCCAACGCGATGAGCCAAAGCCGAATAATCGTAATTCCGAGGATGTGACCAAGCCGCCGGGGCCATCCAGCTCACCCGGGCCAATTATAAATGACGCTGCGGTGCGGACAGCCGCACTTGCAGCCGCATCATATGATGTTTGTTTTATTAAAAAAGTTTCTGACATATCATATCCATTGTGGTTAATAGTATAGGTATATTTATCATCGTGTAGTTTTCACTAAATGCCCCAGTTCTTCCATATATTTTTTGATTTTTTCTCTATTTTTTGGGTTATTCTTGAAAACAACTTCCCAATGATCAGCATTTATTAGTGCATCCAGATATACACGTTCATTTAACGAAGTTTGTTTTTGGTAAAAGCTAGTGAATTTACCACTATGCAATAATACCCATGGCGAAATTAGCCGTTGTGTTAAAAATTGAATTAATTCAGCGGGGGTAATCACCGTGAACACATCCACAATATCCACACCACCTGCTTCCGCAATTTCAAATAATGTATCAAATGACAGATTTACCGCATCGTTGAATGGTAGTTTATGTTCAATATAATTAAGATGTTGGCGGTAGGCCGCTGGTGAGGTCCAGTTTTTTGGATCTATTCGACGGCTAACCATCGTCGCTATGCATCTGTCAACAAAAGGCATTGATGTTTTTTGTACAAATCTAGCAAAATTATTAAAGGCGGTGAAATAATTTGAGGTTTTAAATGCGGGGGAATTATTATTACTATTATTATATTTTATTTTCAACCAGAGTTTATAATATTCCCAAGCCATTTGACCAATAATTGTCTTGAATTCTGCTTCGCGGAGCATTGCTTTACACTTATGTTTATAAAATCCACTTTCGGTTTTAAATGGGCGGAAGCAAAACTCGCACGCAAATGATTGTTTTGGCGTGCTCACCGGGTTCTTAATTCTTTTTTGATAGCAGTAAGTTCTGGCTTTTGTAGACCTAGTTGTTCAGCAAATGAAATAATATCTTCATTGGTAAGAAGTGGTAATGACTCCCTGGATTGTTTTTTACTGTATCCAAAATATTCAGCGAGTACACTTATTGATTTTGGTGAGGCGTTGCTCTTTTTGTTTTGTTTTCTAATATATTTATATCGGTTGGCTGCTTTCCCCGTGCCACATATAGATAATAAGTTTACTAATAACCCTTTGTGTTTTTGTAATGGGAAAACGAACGGATTCACTAGTTCATTTAAAAAATAAATCTGTTTCGGATTATTTGCGCCGGTTAACCATTGCATTAATACCAGTGGTTGTATTTCCTTTTTTTCTTCGTCGGTATAATTATTATAAAACTTTACAGATTTTTGATCAAGGCTCGGAAGAACTTGATTAAATAAATCTATCTTGTATTTTTTAGCCATTGGTGGTACCTATTTTCTTATTGCAGAATTTACATTCAATGTATCCACCCGTTTGAACCAAATGTTCAAACGGGTGGATACATTCTTTAACCATTTCCTGTCTGAGTAATTGTAATTCATCCAGCAGTGGTTGTTTTTTATCTTTAATAATGTTCAGGATTTCTTCTTCATATGGTCTAAGTTTTTCTATTATCCGCGTAAGATTTGATAACTTCCGCTTCCATGCTGTTTTTTCGCTACGGTTGGCTTTGTTCGATATCGTTTCAAATAAGTTCCGGCTCGCTGCTTGTTCAGTTGTTTCATTTTCTGGTTTTTTTCGTCTAGCCATGTCGAACCCCTATATTTGTGATAAACGGATGAATAGTGCGCAGGCGTTTATTTCTTGGTCAGCTATTATTCCGTTTTTGTAGAGAAATTCCGCAATTACCAATATACCCGCTTGCCAAGTGGCGGGGTTGCTGAATTTTGGTGATTTATCTAAGTTTTCATATAAAAACTTGTACACCTCGTCCCATTCTTCTGGTAAGACGTTCTGTATTATCAACTGCCGGGCACCGAGCCAATTATCGGTTGTTATCATGTCCAACAAGTCGAACTTATAGTCGCCCGATTCGGCGGTTGTTGTTACTGGTTGTAGTACACCATCAATAGAGTTTTGTTGTAATAAATTTATAATTTTACGGATATCCGGGTAGCCAACAGAAATATATTTATCCAACAAAGGTATATCAAAGCTTACCTTTTCTTTTATTAATATTTTAGCAGCAAATTCCGTAATATCATCGGTGTTGGATGCATGGAACCTAAATTGTTGTGTCCTGGATTTTAGTGCAGGAATGATTCTATGTTCATAATTACATGTCAAAATAAATCGTGCATCAGCATTATAGTCTTCCATGTATTTCCTAAGTACCGCCTGTGCTGGCTGTGATAAATGATCTGCTTCTTCTAATTGCACGATTTTAATACCGGACATCGCAATAGTAGAAATGAAATTCTTGATCTTTTCGCGCATCGTATCAACACCCGTTTCATCCGAAGCATTAATCACTAAAATATCAGTTGAATCAACATCAAGTGCCTTAACCAATATTTGTGCAATTGTAGTCTTGCCACTACCTTGTATACCGGAAAGTAATAAATGTGGAATAGTGTTATTAGCCACCATATTTTGGAAAGCGTTTTTATGTGTGTTATCGTGGAAGATGTAGTCGTTTAACGTTTCTGGGCGATATTTTTCTGCCCAAAGTGCATGTTTTGTTGAATGCATATTTTAACCTTATTATTATTATTATATTATTATATTATTACATTGGTGCGGAAAGGTCAACTATTTTTTGTGGACTCCTTATTTTTTCGGTGACAAGTTTGCGAGCTGCTGCAAATACTTGCGGCGCAAACTTGTCATAAATCCAGATGCTGCCTGTAGCACTAAGGTTTGACTCGCTATCAACCGGATTTAGGTTCAATCAATATTTGCGGCTTCTACCAATAGAATGTGTTCTTCATCCGTACGCCAATACGTTTCACCTGCAAATGGTACACCTTCGGTCCACTTCAATGAATCAACTAACACCCGGTCACCAACAGAAACATTTTCCTTAACAGCGGGGCCAACGGAAGTGACTACGCACCATCGCGGTAATTTAGCACCTTCGGCATAACTCGATATTTCAAATCCCCAATCTGTTTTCTCCCCAAATTGACGGCGTTCTGTCCCATGGTTACTACGTTGTATAAGCATGTCTTCAAACTGAAAAATGATGTGGTCTTTAATCGCACGCAATTTTTGCATATTCAATATACTCCATATAGTTTTATATTAGGGTGTTTTCTTTTTTCTTGCTTTTTGTTTAGTAATTGGCGCGTCCACGGGGTCCAATGGTGTATCCGTGGCGCTGGCCGTAATATCTTCCACCAGCACATCATTTTCGTCTGGGCTCGGTAAAGTGGGTGCTACTTCAATTGCAAGCTGTTCAACATCTGGTAATTTCTTTTTTATTCTGCGTTTCATCCGGTTTTCAATAAAATCTTGACGTTCAGTAACATCAACAGAAGGTGGTGCGGCGGCCAATTGTTCTTTGATTTTTAAATAATCAAAATCGACCATTTCACCCTTTGCGCTTCTTACTTTTTTTCCCATCATGTTCTCCGTATTTGATATTTGTAAGTATTATATTCTAATGAAATCATTGATATTAAGTCCATATTTAAAACTATCAACATCGTGGACCCCTATTAAATATAATACATATGATGAAACGCTGCTACCACGACCCACGCCCCAAATTATATTTTTATCATTGAATGTATTTATGATGTATATTAACGTCCGTATTGCATCATATAACTTTAGTTTTTTATACAACAACAGCTCTTCCGCGAGGCGGGTTTCCCTAAGTTCAATATCCGAGGTTTGACCATCAATTTCATGCAGCTTACCCCGTACAAATTCCACTACGTCTATTTGTTTATACTCAAGTGGTATCTGCCATTCAAAGGATAGTTCAGTGACTTCCTCTTTTATTGTTATTTGTTTTTCGATTGGTACCAATACATTATATTTACGAATATCATTAGATATTTTATCTACATATAATGACGTAATATCAGTACCGGTACCTATTTGTGTTTCCAAATATCGTGGGGATACAGTAGAGGTGCCATCAAACCACAATATTCTATCATTAAGTGTTGTGCTGTTAAGCGAATGAGCTATTAACATTGCCATCAGATGTATCAATATGTGGTGTTTTAGCATCGCCGGTTGGGCTCAACATTGATTTAGCTTCTTCTGACATTCCCACCGGCCCCGAGGGTACGCCACCAACCTGGGGTGATACAAACGTTGGGTGTCGTGGCTGGACAACCTGCGATGGCGCAAATGCATTCTGTGGCGCGGGTGGTGCCGTGACCAGAACTTCTTTAGGTTTTTCTTCAATTATCCCATCAATTTTATCACGGATTAATTTCCATTGGGTATTATCGGGACTCCACCCTTCTGGTTGAAGCTCCTCCACACCTTGGAGCCAGGCTTGAAATTCCTTCAATGTTTGTTTTTGTTTGCGACGCTTTGCCATGTTATAACTGTCCTATATTAAATTATATCGCCAATAAGTTTATCTTTTAGATATTTATTGTACGAATCGGATGGTGCTACGCTAACCCAAGTATTTGAAGATATCGGGTGACACAGCATCTGTGACTTATTAAGTGATGGTCCAATATTTTGATGTGATGGATAATAATCGTTTACTGTTATTATGCCAAGTTCAGCTAATGTCATATCCATACCATACACCATTGCACGGAATTCTTTTCCAGCTAGTTCAGAAACTTCGACCACATCTAATTGTGATGTCTCTTCATCCGTTACTAATATATTCCACTGTGCAGGAAGGTTGAACGTGAATCCACGAATTGTGAGTGATAATGTTGGGCAAATTATTTCTTCCAGAATTAAAAGTGGTGCCAAGGTGTAATCCATCATGTGGAAATCTAAAACATACATGTGTTCAGAAAGTACCGGCCCGGTAATGCTATCCAATATTACTGCATCATTGTCTTCATTAAATATCAGCATTTTATTTTATCTTTTTGTTATTATTATTATTCGTCAAGCATAACATGTCCAGGATCAATAGTCAACTGTTCTTTTCTTATGTGGATATTGTGCTTCCGTATAAAATTGTATTCGCTTAGTCAAATGTGCTTTACTATATTTTAGATCAGAACATATATCACCAACATATACATGGTCCTTATCGTGTGCTTTTCGCAACCCCCTTCCTAAACTTTGAATAGTACGGATGAACGACTTACCTAAATCAATTATGAATAGGTTAAAAATTCGTTTAATATTGAGGCCGGTTCCTGCTATGTGGACCGTGGCTATGGCAATTAAATCATCATTATCTTTAAATGATTCATATATTTCTTTGCGTATTGCAGACTTATCCTTGCCGTGTAAAAAAACTGCACCTGGGATTGCCTTTGCCAACTTCTTACCAAAAACAACACTATTCACTAAGCACATGCAATTACCTCTACCAGTTAATCTAAAACTTTCTAAATAATTGGCAATCCACGCGATCCTTGATTTTTCAGTCTGTAAAAAAGATTTCTCGGAATTGTAGTCAGGGAAATATCGATCCTTAAATTGCGAATATGTCCAGTTTGGTATATCTGGATCGTCGCGGGTATCTTGACTAAACTGTTCATATTCCTGTGTTAAATTTACTTCCATTTGAATAATATCAATTTCAATCGTTGATAAGTGACCATCCTTAATTAGCTGATGTGCTGGTACTTCATATTGAACGTCACCTACTGCTATTTTTACAGACTGTGCATCACTGGGTTCATCAGGTAATGTACCAGTACACCCAAACCTAAACGCTATTTTCTTACCGTGATTAATTAATAAATCCTTTAAGATTGGGCCGCGTAAATTTTGTGCTTCGTCAACTATGACCATATTAAACTGCAATAGGACCATTGGGTTATTTTTTAAGGTTTGCCATGTTGCTACAACATGTTGATGATCTAAATCTTTGGTTTTGCCACTATATTCACCAACATCCAGACCAAAATATTCATATTCTTCTTTAGTCTGATCGGTCAGTGTAGTATCCGGCACAATAATAATTGATCTAAAATTAGCGGCATGTTCGTACGAAAGTGCTAATGCTGCACAGATTGAAGTTTTACCAGCGCCAGTCCCGGCAATCACTAATCCACCGGAATTTATTAAAAGACTATTAACGCTATCTACTTGATAATCGCGAATTTTCCAAGAATTCCCGGTTTCTTCATCTATAATATGTGAAAAGAAATCTTCGTCTATTAGTTCTGGTACCACGGACACGGCGGTACGGCGGTCTTCCATACTGATTTCATAACCCAGCCCTATAACTCTAGGTACGATATCGGCCAACATATTCACGTACGTTTTTCCGTCTTTATAAAAAAATCGAATCTTTCCGTCCCAACTTCCTAATTGAAATTTCGGATTGAAAAAATAACCTTTGGCGAATATACCGTATTTTTCGTAAAAGTATATAATATGATCCGGGTGTAATCCAACGAATATACAATTTACTTCATCTAATAATATTATTTTACAGGGTGTTTTCTTCATTAAATATCAACGTTTTCTAAGCTGGCAACACGTATTTTTGTGATGTTGGACAATGTGTAATTGCGCGAAGTGAACGCAGCAACCACAACTTTATATAAATCATGTACTTCTTCAACTTCAAGAAGGATTCCGTATATGTTTAAATATGCTTCTTCACTATTTATATACTTATTAATTTCACGTTCTCCTAATGATAAACTATGGCCTTCCTTATACGATTTGTATAGTTTACTTTTAACACTTTCAACCTGTACTTCAAAAAATTTAACCAATGTATATAATTCCACACGGCGGGCATCATAATAATGCAACCATGCTGAGTTTTCACTGTTTGATATTTCCAGCTTTTTTCCAGTAATTTTTATTTTTTCTTTTGCATCAGCTAACCCTGATACATATATCGCTAGCATATCTGGTAAGTTTTCATAGTTCTTACCTAACTCTGCAATTCTGGTCATATTAATTATCTTTACTTATATCAGTATGTAATAGTAACAGCGCAATCCGCTGTTTTTCGGTTAATTGTTCTAAATCAAAGTCGGAGACATCAGCTGGCGGTGGGTCAATTGATTCATCAAACGCCTCAAGTTGGTTACCATCATACATCTCATAAAGAAAATTAAGAATGACATCAAAATCATTTTCGATAGCCATGGCAATAGGTAAATTCATATGAATTACTTTTTGAAAAAACTCAAGGTTTTCATCAGTTATTAAGATGTCTTCGCCATCTACCGGTATAGTGTCACCAACTGAATATTGTACTACACAAATGAGAACAATCAAATCATCCACTAAGTTAACATCTTCCCATGTTATAATCCCTGTATTATATACTGGGTTAATATCAAATAAGAATTCAGCGGAAGCTGCCAATGAATTTTCGATAATAGCGAAAATGTTATCGGTTTCTTTGTCAAAGGCTACGTCACGTGCAGCGAAAATATCTATTAAACTTTTCATATATTCCTCATTTTAATTACAATATTCCGCAAGTTTAACCTTTGCAGAATGGCCGGTGGCACGGTTGTCCAGGATACTTTTTATCACGAAAAACCTACCATATTTTTTAACCGCATCATCCATATCCTTACAGTTAGAACCAATATCCGGGGTGGATATTTCCCAACCAAAATCTAGTGCTTGTTGCGCTGGTAACTGACCATCACCTTGTTTATCAGGAATATATATTTTTGGTCTTTGTGAACGGTTTAACCATTCTGCCTGAAACTTGGAAATTATGTTTCCAAAGGTAGCAACCCCATTAATAGCAAAGGCATCAAACCAACCTTCCACTATTAACAACGGATCTGATGTGTGTGTGAACAAACTATCAAAACCATATAGTATTTTTTCTTTAGGTTCAGCTGGCGTTTCATACCGTTGATGTGTATCATACATCGCTCTGCCCGTATAATAAATCAGTTTATTATTTTTATATATAGGTATAATAACACGTCCAATCCATTTATTCAAGTGTTTATTTTTATGGTTACCAGCCAACATAAAGGAATACCCATCTGGGTCAATGCCACGATCTTCTATCAAATAAGTTCGGGCTTCCAGTGCCATAGCATCATCTGGTGGTGCATCCTTTAAAAAATAGAAATTCTCAGGGAGGTCTAAAATGGTAGGTTCAATATTGTCAAGTTTGATAGGAGCGGGGGATGGTTTCTGGCTTCCATTAATAAAGGCAGAACTACTGAAAATAACCTGTTGATAATCTGATTCCGGTATACCAAAGGCATCCAAAACCCGCCGCATGTTTTTGGATATACTTTCATGTTCAGTGGGATTATATTTTGCTTTTATTCCACAATTAAAACACTTGTATACCACTGTGTTATCATCGAATAAAAAACTACCACGTAAACCCTTACGTGTGTGATCATTACATACCCTACATTGTACCCTCTGCCAACCTTTTGCATTGGAAAGGGTCAATGAAATATATTGTGTTATTATTTGTTGTAATGTAGTGCTTTCCATTACGGGATCATACCACAATTACCCAACCATTACAACTTACTTTTTTGAACGGCGCTTTTTAACTGCACGTTTTTTTGCAGGGGGCTTGTTTTCCGCAGCTTCTGCGGCGAGCAGTTCCTTTTGCATTATTTGAACCATTTGTTCAAGACGTTCCCTAACTTCATCGGCCTGTAACCATAAATCATCGCCACCTAACACGTTTTCTAATTCCTCTACTGAAATAAACGGAACGTAATAAGTATAAGCCAAGGCGGAAAACCATTTAATAGTAGCAGTCAGCTCGGATACTTGTTCATGACCCTTTCCATATGTTCCACCGGTGTAATTGTGGATCATTACAACAGTATTATCATGGATGATAAACTCATCGGCGGCCAGTAAAATCATGGAGCCCAATGAACACGCTTCACCTTCCAAACTACAAATAATTCGGGCCTCGGAGAATTTCATTGCGTTAATAATCTGCACACCAGCAGATACATCCCCACCAGGTGTGTTCAGATGAATAGTTACTATTTCATCAGCAGTTGCAGACCTAATTTTATGGATCATATCTACGTATGAAGCGGCACCTTCAATCTCACCACTTATGTAAAAATGGTGTGTGCGTTGGGCATGTACCTGTTCATAATATGTATATACTTTACAATCCGTTGATTCTAATTCTTCTTCTAAATTTGCGTGATGTGTCATTTGATATTTCCCAGTGGTTTTACTTTGGGGTTAAAGATTTAAACTTGGCAGTAACCCAGAGCTGGATAGCCTTGGCGTATGCGGGTTGTGGGAAATTCCACCCTAAAAAACAACCTACCAATATAAACAATGCGGTTTCAATCATTTCGTATTCCTCCGGTTCGTTGTGATTGTATTTATCCACGTGGCGGGTAGGTTATTAAAACCGGGGTCGTTTAAGGTTATTTTTCGCGGCTTATTTTACGGCGACGGTAGGTTACAAAATATAATTTTTCTGTTTGATTTCCGGCACTTATATCGTACCACCGGTCAAGCACAGCAATAGGAAAAAATTTATCACAGTTATATGGTTCACCCTTAACTATTGATAAATGGATGGTATCCGCCCAGGTGAACGCATCAATGAACATCCCATATCCACCAATAACAAAAATGGGTCTGCGATCTGTCATGTCCAATGTTTCAATTGCAGCACGAATCCCGGTGACCGGCGTTGCGCCGGGGGAACAAAATGTATTGTCACTGGTTACTACAAATGATGTTCTGTTTGGTAGAATATCGGTTATTGGTGCGGTATTACCGGATTTATTGTTTCGGGCCTGTACCATTTCCAGCATATCAACATATGTCTTCCTGCCCATAATACAGATACCACCAGTGGTAATATTTTTAAAATGTTCGAGATCCTCGGGGATATTCCATGGGATTTTACCAGCCTTACCGAAGCCACCGTGCGTATCAACGCACGCAACAATGGCAATGGGGGGGATTGAAGTTTTTTTCATCACATTAAGTATGATTTATTACATATTTTATGTGTGTGGTATTAAAACAATTAGTCTGCATGAAACTAATTTCAAGATTAGTATGGTCCAGATTCGGTTTGTTATTTCGACCATCACATACCACATTACATTGATTTATTTTTCCAGCGGCGGATAATTCTTCAAGTAGTTCCTCAATCACTTCAATTACGATATCAAGTGAAGAATGACGATTCCACGATATTGTAAAGTGCGTGGCAATATCATCTACAAAGTCTGTGATTTCGGCAAGTATTTTTTTACTGTTTACGTGTTTTGTTTTTAAAACAAAGGAGGCCATGTGTTATCTTCCGTTAAAGTGTATGAAATATGGGTTGTGTTAAAACAATTCATATGCTTGTAATATATGTCAATGTGTACTATTCCATTGTCTAGGTCTGACCGAGAGTTATTCCGGTGGTTACATATAGTATTTATCTGACTAATTTGATGTGATTCCGCAAGGTCAATCATTAACAACGATATGATTTCAGAAACACTTTCAATATCCTTGCTGATATTAAGCATTATAGCAGCAATATCTTGTATATTTTTATCTATTTCTTCAAACAATTTTTTACTGTGAATATTGGTTTTTTTAATCAAAATATCCATTGAGCTTCCTTTTTAGAAAATCCCGGGGTTCATACACTAAACGGATATTTAATTGCCGGGTGATGGTTATAGTTATTTAATGTAAAATCATCCACAGTAACCCATGTTTCTAAATCACGAAGTGATTTAATATCTGGGTTAATCTGTAAGGTAGGTAATGCTTTGGGGGTTCTATGGGCTTGTTCGTTTTTAAATATTTCAAGCTGATCTTCATAGATATGAACATTCACCATTTTATGGAATGCAGTTTCTGCACGTAAACCAGTGATTTGTGCCATTACCATAAGTAACCACGCTACTTGTACTTGGTTCCACCCTTGTCCTAATAAAATATCTGAACTACGTTGCGTGCTGGTTAAATATAAACCACCATCTAAAATACTGAAGGTATGTGTATGTAAGCAAGCGGCGAGGCACGCACGGCGGATTTCAGACGGGTTCCAAAAGGTAAGGATTAGCCGTCTATCATCAATGCCATTATTAAGGTCTGTTACTATTTTTGCTAATTGATCGAATGGTTTACCATCACGATCCATAAACCCCCTACCTTGACTACCATAACAAACCCCCATATCATCTTCGCCAGTGCGATATGGGTTATTCAACCAGGCTTCATTATCGTTGGCATTGGCATTCCATGAGTTACACCCCAACGCCCTAAAATCAGCAGCACTGGTATATCCACGTAAATACCCCAACATTTCAGCGATGGCGGGTTTCCAAAAAAGCTTTTTGGTTGTTAATATTGGAAGTTCGCCTTTACTAACATCATATGTAAAGTTTGCATCAATAACGGTTAAACAACGTTTTCCGGTACGTGAATTATTAACCCATTTACCTTTGGTAATTATTCGATTACATAAATCAAGATATTGTTTCAATTTTTATTGATCCTCAATTTCATATAGTTCTGCTTGCCGTACCCATTTAGTCCACGAGGCAGCTGCTGGCCCAACTGGTTTGATTTCCAACAATACATCAATCTTACCTTGACGTAAATTACGTGTAGCAACGCGACCAGTTAAAGCAATTTCGGTTGAATCAAACAGGTATGTTTTTGTATCGTTATCAGCCATATTGGGGTTACCATTTTTATTTTTCAATCATACCACATAGGCCCGGGTGTGTCAATAACACCCCCAATCATACTGCATGAATGGGCTTCGGTTCTAAAGGTCTAATTCTTCTGTAGCAACTATCCATGCCTTAACAAACTCACTACGGACGATATCATATTTATTGAAATGAAGGGTGGTGAAAATATTCATACGATCAAATACCCTCAACGCATCCGGCATACCCGTGATACCGTGTTTCTTACCATCAAGATCGGTTTGTTTAACATCACCGGTAAAAATAATTCTGGAGTTTTCGCCTACGCGGGTCATCACTGAATTAATTTCATGCATCGATAAGTTTTCGCCTTCATCAACAATGATAATTGCATTATCCCATGTCAATCCGCGAATGAATGAAGTTGTCATAAATTCAATAATTCCAGCGGCCTTCATGTCTGAATATGTGGATTTTCTACCCACTAACTCATGCATAATATCATGATATGGAAGTTCAAACTGGGCGGTTTTTTCTTCCAAGCTTCCAGGAAGGAAACCAATGTCCCGGGTTGCAACGGCTGAGCGCACGATAATTATACGTCGTTGGGTTTTTTCCAAAACTTTATTTATTGCAAGATATAAGGCTAAGAAAGTTTTGCCGGTACCAGGCGATCCTGCGGCGCAGATGTGTTTATCATTATGCCACGCATGAAACATATCTTCCTGCGTAGGGGTGAGGGGTGTTATTGTTTTAATATCATGTGTTGACCAATGCTTCCGTTTTGTTACTTCCTCCATCGCTTTTCCATTCTGAACTAGTGCTTCCGATAATGATTCTATTTCGGCTTGACGACCATTACGACGCTTTTTAGCCATAAGTACAACCTCCATGTGTGAAGTTCACTTGTATTTATTGCTCTTAGAAAAAAACCAAAAACCCACAAGGAAAGCACCAGTGGGCTTGGTTCTCAACGTTTTTCAATTTTACCAATCTTCGTCACCATCCAGAAAAATATCAAGAACCGTATCTTCACCAGATATATCGTAACTGGACCGCACCGTTTCTTCAGTATCAACTGATTCCAGGGCAACATCATATCCCCACAAGAATGATATGCAACGTAATGTTTTCACCGTCGATTCCGGGTCTAATGGACGCTTATTAACCATATAATGCCGCAGGGTTAACGAACGATCGCCCCAACGGTCAACCTCAAACACCTGAATATCTGGCACCTGATATCCAATATTATACTGGTTTGATAACGCTTCGCGCACCGTTTTATACCCTTGTTTATTATGTATACCACTAACCAGGTATTTTGGATCTTGTGCATCATCATGTACCACAAACATTCTAAAGTGGCGCATTACTTTTGGTGATAGAAATTGTTCAATAAAACTTGTATCCTTAAAGTTTTCTATAGCCCATTTAATATTAGCTAACCAATCACCATTACCAACCCAATCTTGGCCAGCAAACCAGTCACGGTCTTCATCCGTAGGGTCCATTGAAATGCGTTCGATATCCTGCATCATGGCAAATCCGAGGGCATACACATTTATTCCACTGAAGTGTGGATCATCAAAATCGTGCTGTGCAATAACACCAGTGTGTGAAGCATAAAATTCTAACATGGCACCATCATCCAACGTGCCGTTATCATATAGATCATGCATGATTTTATGATGGAAAAAAGTTGCACAATTATGATTTATTAACCCGTTATGGTAATATTGGTGCGAATTTTTAACAGAGAAATCATACGTGGTACCAACAGAAACCTCAATTTTTTCAATGATTGCCATCGTTTTACGTTTTAGAAATTTTCGATCATCCAAAATGGCCAATCTATCTTGTTTTCGGTTTAAACCAAAGCCAATTTTATCCCTATAATATAGTGCATCGATCCCACAAATGACTAAATGATAGGTATTATCTTTTTGTATTCTATATGAACAAAAAATATTAAAATGCAACAACAGGTCTTGTACGCCAGATATTAAACTTTTCGAGGTTGACACTAATATTACCGTACCCTCCTTAGTAGCACATCCATCCGCATCAAAATAACTGCGGAGGAAGGCGGAGACTGATTCCCGTGTAGCATTAAACAATAAGCTGGGGATTTCTTTAACATACGAAGACTTGCCAATTTTAATATCTAATTCAGTAGTGATAAACCGCAATATTTCTTGATTACTGATAAGAGCGCGATATCGATTATCATCCTTGCGTATAGAAACGTTAATATGCTCACCAAAGATCTTATTAGTAAGATCTTTAAAATCAGCGACCATGGAATAATCACCTGATGTTAAACAAATGACCCTATTTTTATACGATACATTACCATCACCAACCAAATAACCAAGCCAACTAGCCAATGCCGGTGTTATTGATGTTGGGAACGTGGGTAATATACGTTTTGAGTGCATCCATGAAACATTCTCAGAATTATTTTCTTTTAAAAATGCGGTTACTTGTTCGCATTTCGCTGCATTATTTCCAAGCGTAACATGCTTTCTAATAGGCGGTATGGGAATATTAGGTTCATTAACCGGCCATTCATAATTTGAAAGTGGGGCAATTTCAGTAATATCACCCACTTTGAGTTCGGATAATCTTACCCACGCATGGTTTATTAAAATTTTATGATTACTACCCCCAAATATTTCATATCCTTTATTGGTTATAATTCGTATTCTTGGTTTATTTTCATTAATAAACCAATCGTATATAGGCTCCCAGGTGCTACCGTCCCACACATTCCCGGTATATTGAGTTTCTACAATCGTTTTTATATCCATTAATCCATCTTCAGTAGTTATTAAACTACCTTCAACCAAACAACCTTCGTTCATCAGGCTTGTCTGTCGTTGCGGATAAAAATACTGAGCTGTCTTCCGCACGATACGGATGATTTCGCGTTTCCAATCTTCCAGTCGTGGGGCGTTTTTTTCAATAAAATATAAAATATTTTCTTGTGGAGATTCAGGAAATATTGATTCTTTATCTTCATCTTCATTATTATCCGGGGTAGGTACTGTTTTCCATATAACATTCAATTGTGAATGTAAATATTCATCGCGCTCCTTCCGTTGTTTTTCTTCATTTTCTGCGGACAGTGGTGCTGGTCTGGAATACTTGTCAACACCGTAGGATTGAAGCGCATGGGTTGCATCAATCACTGCTTCCACTTCTGCTTCACCATACAATTCTTCACATTTCCTAATATATTTTTTTGCAAAGTCCAAATAACTGATAATACTATCAGGTTGTGTCCACTGTTTAAACAAATAGTTATTAGCAAAGAAATGATTATGTCCGAATGATGCGTGAGATATAACCAATGTCTGCATAAGCATTGTATTTTCTTCCATTAAATACGCAATACATGGGCTAGAGTTGATCACGATTTCATATGCAAGACCCATCCGCCCACGTTTATATGCATCTAGTTCTTTCACAAATTGTTCACCAAAAGACCAATGTGAATAATACAATGGTAACCCAACTGACGAATAGGCATCAATCATTTGTTCAGAAGAAATGATTTCTAATTGATTAGGATAATAATGTAAGCTGTATTTTACATCTGCAATTTTCTGTATTTCCAGATAGATATTATCAAGCTTTTCAAATGTCCATTCTTCGCCGGATGTGATTTTCATTATGTTTCTCGCTTTTCAAATAGTTGCCTAAAGATAGGATAGATTTCAGTTACATCGGTTACCATAGCCATAGCCACGTTTTTACTACTATCACGTAACGATTCATATACTGGCCACAAATCACTTGCACGGGAACCACCGTGTTGATTAACTTCAACATATGCAAAGTATTGTGACTGTGGAACAATACTTTGTTGCATTAGTTCCAATACATTTGCGTTGTCGCTCTGCCAATTATCACCATCTGATATTTGACAACCGAATATATTCCACTGCGTTAACGGGTATCGGTCGGCAATAACATCTTTCATTATATGTAGCGCGGAAGATACGATAGTTCCGCCGGTTTCTTTAGAGTGGAAAAATTCTTGTTCATCTACTTCGATTGCACGGGTGTGATGTCGAATCCATACAATATCTACACGTTCGTAATTGTAATGGAGGAACAATAACATCAACATAAAGAAACGTTTAGCCATTTCTTTTTCCCATTGACCCATACTGGCGGATACATCCATAATACCAAACATCACAGCCTGTGTGGTTGGGACCGGAACCTTTTCCCACCGGTTATAACGTAGATCCATATCATCTAGGAAAGGCACTGCTTTAATTTTTCGCTTAAGTTTATTGATTAGATCATTTAATTCTTCCACCCTTGGTTGGGTTTCATCTGTCAATTCAATAGATGCGAGTTCTGCCAGCAAAGCTTTAAGCTTTTTCTTATTCGGTGAACGCAAGCCTAAACGACGGCCTTTCGCCCGCTTCATCGATTGCAGAATATTTAGTCGGCTAGGGTTGCCATCAACAGAAAATCCTGCTCTACGGTTTTCAAATTCATCTGTTTTCACAATGTCCTTTTTCATCATATCCGGCAGTTCAAGGTCTTCAAAGAACATATCTAGGAATTCTTCCTTAGATAGTTCAAAGCCGAATTCATCATTTCCTTCACCATCCGGCGAGCCTTCGCCGCCGCCACCACCACCACCACCTTCTTGTGGTCTATCATGGCGGTCACCTTGGTTAAAGTCTTTATTACCAGGTTGCACATAATCTTTAATTCCACCATCTTTATCATGCCTGAATGATGGTTTTCCGAGGCCTTTACCTGGGATGTATACTTTCTTTGATTTACCATCAACGATATCGGTAACTTTACCATCCATAATGGTATCGCGCACTGCATCCCGGACTTGACGCTTAACCCGGCGCAAAAATTTTCGGCGATTATCAGTACTTTTACCCTTGCCGGATTTTCGACGATCAATCACTGTAAAACCCATATCAACTCCTAAATATCAATGTTGGGAGCCGGAGCCCCCAACATGTCCTATTAATTGTTTTTGTTGTATCGCATCCACCACTCAACTGCAAGTCTTACTTGCTTTTGGGTGTATCCTTTTTCCATCATCCGGGTGACAAAGTCATTATGCTTCGTTTCTTCGTCATTCGACGATTTTGTATTGAATGAAATTACGGGCAGTAAATCTTCAGTATTACTGAACATTTTCTTTTCTATAACAACCCTTAATTTCTGGTAGCTTTTCCAATCTGGGCTCTTACCTTCATTATTTGCACGTGCGCGAAGCACAAAACTAACAACTTCATTACGGAAGTCTTTAGGGTTGGTAATACCAGCGGGTTTTTCCACCTTTTCCAACTCTTCATTCAACGATTCACGGTTAAACATGCTACCAGTATCAGGATCGCGATAGTCCTTATCTTGTATCCAAAAATCAGCATATTGGATATATCGGTCAAATAAGTTCTGACCATATTCATGATATGATTCAAGGTACGCTTTCTGGAGTTCATCACCAAGAAATTCAGCATACTTCGGTGCTAGAATACCTTTAATGAATGCCATACATTCTTCTTCCTGTTCTGGGGGAAGTTGTTGCTGTTCGATTTGCTTACCCAGAATATGCATCAAATGTATTGGGTTTGCGGCTATTTCCTCCGAATCAAAATTAAACACCTTCGATAATATCTTAAAGGCGAAGCGTGTAGAGGAACCGGCCATACCTTCAGACACACCAGCATCTTCGGCGTATTCATCCAATGATTTTGCCTGTGGATCACTATCTTTCAGGTTCTTACCATCATAAATTTCCATTTTGGAAAATACACTGGAATTCTCTGGTAATTTCATGCGGGTTAAAACTGAATATTGAGCCATCATTTCAATGGTTCCAGGCGCACATGGTGCATTGGCCAATTCAGAAGAAGAAATCAGTTTTTTGTATATCGCGGTTTCTTCGGTTACCCGCATACAATATGGTACTTTAACAATGTATACCCGATCCAAGAATGCTTCATTATTCTTGTTATTTCTAAACGTGGTCCACTCTGATTCATTAGAATGGGCAACTATGATTCCTTGGAATGGGATAGCGCCAAATTGTTCAGTACCGTTATAGTGACCTTCCTGTGTGGCGGTCAATAATGGATGCAACATTTTCAGCGGAGCTTTAAACATTTCCACAAATTCCAGAAGACCTTGTGTGGCAACATTTAATCCACCAGCCCAGTTGTAGGCATCAGGATCATGTTGTACATGATCTTCCAACTCACGGATATTAACCTTACCAACCAAGGAAGAAATATCTTGGTTGTTTTCATCGCCAGGTTCGACTTTAGTAATTGCAATTTGTTTCAAAATAGAAGGCCAGCACTTCACCACTTTTAATTTCGATACATCGCCGCCTGCTTCTTCCAAACGCTTTACTGCCCATGGTGACATAATGTGTCTCAAATAGCGTTCAGTAATGCCATATTCACTAAGTAAGTCTGCTGCATCCGCCTTAACATCAAATACATTAAGTGGTGATTCATAGATTGGGGAGATTTCCCATTCTTTGGTGGTTTCATTTAATGCTTTTAACACATAGATAGGGATGTTTTCCATTAATTCTTTAAGACATTCGGCAAGTGATGATTTACCGCCGCCAACTGGTCCTAACAAATATAGAATTTGCTTTGACTCTTCCAGCCCCTGAGCGGCATGGCGGAAAAACGAAACAATATCTTCAACCGTTTCTTCCATACCATAAAAATCCTGAAATGCTGGATACACCTTAATCTTGCGATTAATAAAGATTCGACTCAAACGTTCATCTTTGCGTGTGTCCACAACGGTGGGTGTACCAATTGCCATTAACATCCGTTCAGCTGCAGAAGCATAAGTCGCTTTATCTTCTTTGCACGCTTCCAGATATTCTTGGATTGACATTTCTTCTGCTTGCTTAATTTCATACCGATCATGGTATTTTGTGAACAAACTCATATGAACCTCCAGGTGGTTGAGTTGTATTTGATAGTAGAACTACCATATAGTAAAAAGTTATATATGTCAAGGATTATGACCATAATTGCTTCCGAATTTTAATTATCCGACACAATATTTCAGTGTCTTCTGCCCGATACTCATTTTCGATAATAGTTACTTTTGCGAACATCGCTGAGGTTGCTTGGCGTTCTTCCACTGATTTTTTTTGCTGGAAACCTGTATTAAGTTGGGGGGAATACCTCGCGGCATCCATTGGATCGCGGCGGTTTGGGTAAATATCTTTAATCCAAAGATATAAATCTTTGATTTCTTGTGCCGCAAGACTTTGGTCAGACTCTTCTGATTCCAAACCAATTTCCCAATCAAGATAAGCCAGGCCGGACTCCCTCGGTGTTTGTTTAATCGTGTTATTAGACACGAAGCTTTGACTATCCGCTTTATCGATTTCCACAAAATTAACCAATACGGTAAATAGTGCTTCTTCCATTCTGGTCGCGTATTCATACCATTCACCGGGTGGCAAATTGGTAGGCAACATATGGGTTTTTGTGAGAAACCGGTTTCTCAGTTTAAATGAAAAATTACGGTATACATCATGTGGAAATAATACAATGTCTTGTAAATTATCCAATAAGGTTTCCGTAATCCAATGAACTATTGGATGGTTTTTTTGATTGTCTTCGCGCCAGTCCGCCCATTCATCCAAGGTAGCTGCCCCGGGCTTTTCGCTATGTACCCGCGCACGAATCCAATCAGCGAACGCACTAGTTGACCCGTACGACCTACGTGACTTTAATCCTACCAAACGGTGATAGATATTCATTGTATTATTTACGTTGTTTTTTACGAGCAGCTTTTTGTAATTTACGCTTTGATTTTCGTTTGTTATCCGAAATGCGGGATTTTGTAAACGCGCCTTGAAAAATGCCCATTTCAGCAAGCAACCGCTTACCCAACTCACGGGGGAGGCTACCGTCGCGGATCGCTGCCCGTAGTGACTTTAATGCTTCGCGTTTAGATGGTTTAGGTGGTGTAGGTTCCGTTGTTGGTGCATCTTCATTGATTTCTTCAAATTCAGCGTCGATTAATTTATCAGTCATTACCCTTCTCCCATGAAATATTATGTCAACCATAATATCACGGTGGTGGATTATGTCAAGTGTTTATTTTTCGTGGAGGCGGCTAACGGCAGACA
>VAPL011092073.1_pt1 | contig 32967 bp, 23 predicted proteins | sample 3395061 | NCBI WGS metagenome assembly VAPL01 (sample SAMN08290444, study PRJNA428436) | hydrothermal vent metagenome | isolation source: Deep-sea hydrothermal vent chimney 2 | place: Pacific Ocean: Juan De Fuca Ridge | depth 2182 m m | reverse complement strand
TTCTTTGCCTTCTTCTTAGTGACTTTTTTCTTGGCCTTTTTCTTGTCGACTTTCTTCTTTGCCTTCTTCTTAGTGACTTTTTTCTTGGCCTTTTTCTTGGCGACTTTTTTCTTCGCCTTCTTCTTAGTCACTTTTTTCTTGGCTTTCTTCTTAGCGATTTTTTTCTTCGCCTTTTTCTTAGTCACTTTTTTCTTGGCTTTTTTCTTGGCGACTTTTTTCTTTGCCGTTTTTTTCTTGGTCGTTGATTTTTTCTTTTTAGACGTTGTCTTCTTTTTAGTCGCAGTTTTCTTTTTGGCTTTTTTCTTTTTAGTGGGCTTCGCTTTTGCCAGTTTTTCTTCTTCGACTGTTTCTACCACAATTTCAACTGTTGGTTCGGTTGGCTCGTCATTTTTTGGAATAGTATCGAGAACTCTTTCTATTGATGCAAAAATATCTGCAATTTCCCCAATTCCTCTTACGGTGCGTAATTTACCCTGACCTCGATAATAATCGACTAGTGGTGCCGTTTGCACCTCATACACTTTTAAACGACTGCCAATGGTTTCTTCATTATCGTCGGCGCGATGTAATAACTCACCACCACATTTATCACATTGCCCGGCAATACGCGGAGGCGATGTATAAAGGTTAAACATTTGACCACAAGCACCACAGGTTCGACGACCCGTAAGACGTTTTAGCAACACATCGAATTCAACATCGATAAGCAGGCTTGTTTGCAGCGGCTTACCCATTGCGTGCAGCATCATATCCAGTGCTTCTGCTTGCGGAATATTGCGCGGGAAACCGTCCAGAATAAAGCCCTTTTGTGCGTCTGAATCTTTTAAGCGTTCCTGAATCATACCCAATACAATCGTATCCGAAACTAGCTCGCCAGCATCCATGGCTAACTTTGCTTCGCGCCCCAGTGCCGTGTCATTTGCCACCGCTTCACGCAGTAAGTCACCAGTAGAAAGCTGTGGAATATTGTATTTTTCAACGAGCAGTTTAGCCTGTGTGCCTTTGCCACCGCCAGGTGCTCCAATTAGTACGATTCTCATTGATTTTGCTCCATATTAGAATTTATATATTATTTTTTGTCTCTTAAACTTAACAGTCTGTGATGCCAGTTTTTTTACATCATTGAACCGATTAAATTAGTCGTTGTGTGCGTTTAAGTCAATGAGCTAAATCAAAAATTTAACTTAAAGAATTATTTATGTTGGCCGATTTAAGCATTGGTGTTATGTTTTTCATGTAAAAATCGACTTGGGTAATGCAATTTACATAGTATATTAGCATTTCCTTTTATAGTGTGTAATGTTAAACTCGCTCGTTTCCGTCCTGTAGCCACCAATTAGCTTATGTTTCGAGGCAAATCATGAATTTAGATCGCGTTAGTTCAGGTAAAAATGTTCCTGAAGAAATTAATGTCATTATTGAAATACCATCCCATAGTGACCCCGTAAAATACGAAGTCGATAAAGACACTGGCGCAATGTTTGTTGACCGTTTTATGAATACGGCGATGCACTACCCTTGTAACTACGGCTATATTCCGCATACTTTATCGGATGATGGTGATCCTGCCGATGTTCTAGTTATAACGCCAATCCCGGTTATCAGTGGTTCCGTTATTCAATGCCGCTTAATCGGTATGTTAAATATGACAGATGAAGCAGGTGAAGATGCCAAACTGCTTGCGGTGCCCATTAGCAAACTTTGTAAACTCTACAAAGATGTAAAAACACATGAAGACGTACCGGGCATGTTACTTGACCAGATTTCGCATTTCTTCGAGCATTATAAAGACTTAGAAGAAGGTAAATGGGTTAAGGTTGAAGGTTGGGCTGACGCAGATGCTGCCAAAGCCGAAGTATTGACCTCGATTAAACGCTTTGAAAATGCACCCGAAAAACCTTGTTTCTGATAACCCTAGTTTCTGGCAATCTTATTTTCTGGGCAGCCTGTTGTAATCCTGACATCACCACTAAAAGTTGATAAATGATGAAAGTATGTATTGTATCCGACAGCCACGACAACCGTTTTTTACTTAAAAAAGCCGTTGAACACGCTATAACTCAGGGGGCAGAAGCCGTTCTGCACTGCGGCGATATTGTGGCGCCCACTACTTTACGTATTTTGTTACCCCTCGATATTGATGTGCATGTTATACATGGCAATAACACCGGTGATACCTACAACCTGGCGATGCTGGCATCTCAGGAAAACAACCGCCTGCATTACCATGGCCAGGACGCCGGGATTAATCTGGCAGAACGGAAAATTTTTCTTGTACATTACCCGCATTATGCAAGGGCGATGAGTACGACCGGCGATTGGGATTTAGTCTGTTGCGGGCATGACCATACTGCAAGTGTTGAACAGGTACAAACGATTAAACAAACCCAAACAACGATGCTCAATCCAGGAACTGTAGGTGGTGTTGGCGCAGAGCCGACTTATATCATGGGTGATTTAGCAACGATGGCATTTGAGATTGTGCATGTGCCTGTTGACGATAAGCTTGCCTATAATCAGGCACACGTTACACCACATTAAGATGTCTCATCGATAGGTTTCGGCTTGCCTAAGGCATAACCCTGACCATAGTTAATACCCATTTTCTTAACACACTCTGCCATTTCATTTGATTCAATAAATTCTGCCACTGTTTTTATGCCCATCGACTTAGCTATCTGGTGAATAGATTTAACCAGATTGTAATCTCGCTTATCATTTAATATTCCCAAAATAAAACTACCATCAATTTTCAGGTAATCAACGGGCAAATCTTTTAAATAGCCAAACGAACTAAGGCCACTACCAAAATCATCCAGGCTAAATTTACAACCGCGTTCACGCAATGTTGTAATAAATTTTTGGGCTGTATTGAAATTGCTGATAACGGCTGTTTCAGTAATTTCAAAACAAATTTTGGCAAAAGGTATTTTTGTTTCAGCAAATAATACCAGCACTTCATCGAGAAAAGACTCGTCACCAATGGTTTGTCCGGATAAATTAATACTACAATGAGCATTAGAATCCAGGTTTGAATTTTTAACCAGAAAAAATGTTTCTTTAACGACCCAGCGATCAATAATTGGCATTAAATGATATTGTTCGGCAACCGGTAAAAATTTTACTGGTGCTATAATCTCACCCTCTTCCGAAATCATACGAATAAGTATTTCACAATGGCTTTCTTTTCCATTATTTTGTAAATCACAAATAGGTTGTTTGAATAATTTAAAACGTTCCTCGTCAATGGCTCCTTGTAACCGTTGTAATCGCATTTTCTGTTTATTATGGTTAGCAGAGTCTTCGTCTTTTTCAGAATAAACATGCAGTTGGTTTTTTCCATTTTGCTTTGCAACATAACATGCTGACAGGGAATAACTTAAAACATCGGCCATCTTGCGAGTTTTACGCGTTAACATTGCAATACCTATACACGCATTGAGTCCAGAAGAAGCCGATTGCCAATTAAAACCTTCTTCCAAAAATGCAGCAATAACTTTTTTTGCAAATTTTCTGGCTTTAAAAACCGTGATGTTTTCAATAACCAATAAGAAGTCGGAATGATCAACACAGGTAACACAGTCTTTTTCACCGACAATGTTTTCTAAAATAACTGATGATTGTTTGAGTAATTCATCTTTTGCATCCTGTCCGCCACTGTCGGTTATCAGTTGTAGCTGAGTCGAATCTAAACTGATATTAAGAACCGCATGCTGAATATTACTTTTATTTATATCTGTAAACAAGGCTTCTAATTTTTCCTCAAAGCCAGAACGATTTATCAGCTTGGTTACAGGGTCATGTGTTGTCTGATAGGATAATTCTTGCTGCACCTGCCGAAGCTCGGTCACATCACGTAAAACAAGAACGGCGCCGGTCGTCAATTGCGCCCGGTTTTTAAGTGGAGAAATAATGACGTCAAAAAAATGCTGGTTGTCTTTAGAATCAATAATAATTTGGTTATTAAAGGATAATGTCTTTTGTTGTTTAATACAGTCGAGCACTAAACTATGAAGCAACTGGTTTTTTAGATAAAATTGTTCGCTATTCGCATATAAAATATTTTTTAATTTAATTCCTAGTATTTCAGTACCTTTACTGCCAAGTATATCTTTGGCTGCGGAGTTTGCGAAATGAATAATGCCTTGCTTATCGGTTGTCATAACACCGTCAGCAATGGATTCAAGGATTACCTGGGCACGTTCTTTTTGCCTGAACAAACGCGCTTCCATATGTTCTCGCTCAGTAGTGTCCTGAATAAAAGCATAGATAAGTCGCTCACCATCTATCTCAATCAATTTTGCATTTAATTCAAGGGAAACGACCGCGTTATCGGTATTATATTGAAAGACAAAACGATTTTGCTTTTCAGCAAGAATTGTTTTCCACGCTGCTGAAAACTCTTTGTGTTGGCTTGGGCTAAGAAGTTCGCTAAAACTATTCAATAAGTCTATATCTGGAAATTTAAATAATTTTAGAAAGGCATGATTAGCTTCATGAATTTTACCATTGGTATCCGTTAGCATAAAAGCGTCTGGTGTCGTGTTTATAAAAATCTGGTTACGCCGCATTTGCTCGGTTAGTTCATGCTCGGAACTGAGCAAACGTTTGATCAAAGGGCCGATAGCAAGCACACCAACTAAAATACAAATAGAAATGATTAGGGCAACGACTTCAGCGTAGAAGTCCTGAGTGACATCAGGGTAAGACTGTAAAGCACGATAAAGGCTTATACTGCGGCGAATAGCCATTAAAAAAATGGCAACTGATAGTGCGGCCCATGCCAACCTACCACCAATTTCTTTTATCAGGCGTAGCGCAAAATAAACCGATACAAATTGAATGCACACCGATACCAATAAAACAATTAAGACAAGCATCAACAACCTCTAAATCAAACTTATTTGGGGGAAAATTAAGTTTTATATAGAATCGTTTTAAACATCCCTATCGTGAGTCAATACGGAAAACCCCGTAGTGAGCGCTGAGTCCATTCATTTATTATTCTAATACGCTATTTTTAACATAACCACAGGAAAATAAAAGCTTTTTTTATAGAATGCTCGTTTTAATCTTCAGCTATTCTGTTCAACCCATTTAGCACCTTGCGGTGTTGTTTCTTTTTTCCAGAAAGGTGCTTGCGATTTCAGCGCCTCCATGATGAAGCGATTAGCATCATAGGCTGCTGCCCGGTGTGCTGACCACACCGCAACAAGCACGATAGAATCATTCGGTTGAATATCTCCCACTCGATGAACAATAAGCGCATCAAGTATTGGCCACTTTTGCCTGGCTTCACTACAAATCGCTTCGAGCGATACTTCAGTCATACCGGGGTAATGTTCGAGGGTCATACTGGCCACATGATGGTCTTCATTAAAATCACGCATACTGCCAATAAAAATTGCACTAGCGCCATATCGTCCGGCACCTATCTCATCCTCAAGTTGTTGTTGACGCCTCTGTACCGCTGCAAAAGGATCAAAAGCTGTTGTGACTATCTCAATAGGCATTTTTAGCCACCGGTTACTGGTGGGAAAAAGGCAACTTCATCATTTTCATTCACAAACGTATTCTCACTGGCGTATTCCTGGTTGATTGCGATAAGTATTTTTGCCGGTAAGCCGGTTTGTCCTGTTACATCCTGCCATACTTGCAATGCTGTTAAACCGGGTTGCACATCAATTTGTGTTTCATCCATATTGAGTTCTTCACGTAATCGGGCAAAAAATTTAACCGTTATGGCCATATGTTACCTATGTTTATTTGTCTTTATTTTAAAACTATTCTAAACCGGGTACTGGAATAGCGGTATGATTATATAATACTATACGACTTTATTGTGCTTATCTAAGCTTTAGATGCACCCCCATCTTACATGACATCAGGCGATATAAACCATGACAAAACTAAGCCACTTTAACACTCAAGGCAATGCCCATATGGTTGATGTGGGAGATAAATCCGTTACCTCACGTGAAGCAACGGCTGAAGGTTTTATCAGTATGGAAAAAGAAACCCTGGCCTTGATATTAGATGGCGGGCATAAAAAAGGTGATGTGCTAGGCATTGCCCGTATCGCCGGGATTATGGCCGCTAAAAAAACCGCTGACTTGATCCCTTTATGTCACCCACTGATGTTAACCCGGGTTAATCTTGAACTGGAGCCAGATAAAAAGACATCTCGCGTATACTGTCGCACAACGGTCGCATGCGAAGGCCAGACAGGCGTTGAAATGGAAGCTCTCACAGCAACACAAATTGCGCTACTGACTATTTACGATATGTGCAAGGCAGTTGATCGCGGTATGTGTATTGAAGCGGTGAGACTGCTAGAAAAAAAAGGCGGCAAGTCCGGCCATTGGATCAAATCTAAAAACCAGAGCTAAAAACCAGGAAAAATAAAATCCAGCGTTAGCAACTTACTTTGCCAACATGGATAGCTCTTGGCTTACGTCGGTCTACCTTTTTACGACGCTCCCGAGTAACGAGTTCATGCTGACAGTCATAAAAAGGAAAAAGCAGTTGCTCATGGTTACAGCGTCGGTCAATGAAAGAGACTCGGCGTTGCTTTGAATCGCGGCTCAATAAAAAGAAAATAACGGCTAAGGTTGCAAAAAATAATATCAACGCCAGGATGATAAGGCTACCATCAAAGTATTCAAACAATAATTCCATCAATTTATCCATAAATTATCCAGCAAGGGAGCCAGGCCCCGGGGCAAAAACATATTAAAAAATATAGACACTCTCGGACTGATTGCCATTGCGAGGGAATATTTAACTGCGAGTATAGCGTGTCAGTCTATGGCGGCAGTAATCTGCTTGTTAAGACTTTTTTCTTTCAGATTGCCGCGCTGCGCTCGCAATGACATCCCCCTTTAATTAAGAGCATAGCTTAAATTTATAGTACTCGCGCCCTATGCCTCTCCCCTAAAGCTATTTTTACATTCCTTGATAGCGCATAATAGACGAACACAATCACAATAAACCGAGATACATTTCACATTATGGGTACCAGGCCATCAGCGGCACCGTTATCAGAACAACAATTGCTTAAAAACTGCCGTAAATTGGCTGGTCTCACTTTAGCCGATTTGGCAAAACACACCGGCTCGTCATTACCCCCCAGCCCTGCTCACGCGAAAGGCTGGGTCGGTCAGCAGGCTGAACTGTTTCTTGGTGCTACGGCAGGCTCAAAAGCCGAGCCAGATTTTATAAACCTGGGGATCGAACTCAAGACCTTGCCGCTTAACGCTAAAGGCCAGCCCCAGGAATCAACCTATGTTTGTCATATTCAGCTAATGCAACTAAACCAGCAGCATTGGGAAAATGCCTGGGTAAATAAAAAGCTTCAGCACGTTTTGTGGTTGCCATATGAAGCCTGTAAATCAATTGAATATTCTAAACGCCGAATTGGTCATGCCATATTATGGCAACCAACTCAACAGCAGAGCCGACAATTGAGGCACGACTGGGAGGAAATAATGGAAAAACTTTGCCTTGGTAAGCAGCAGGAACTCAGTGCGCATTGTGGCCAATATTTGCAAGTTCGACCTAAGGCAGCCAATGCTCGGGCGTTAACCGATGCCTACGATGAACAAGGCTACCAATGCCAGACCCTGCCACTCGGTTTTTACCTCAGACCCGACTTTACCCGCTCTATTGTTGAACAGAGCTATCTAAAATAACAAAAAATAATCACTATTAAACAGTAATTTACCCCTAAATCCTTAAAATCCCCGCGCATTGTGCCGATAACCTCCGAGAGGTGCAGAAGTTCTGATTTTTATTAAAAAGAGATGTAGGGATTTATGAGCGATACTAAACTCGAAAAATGGGTCAATCACTTAAGCCAAAGCGAATTACCCATTTTTAAATACTCGCTTATCGCCATCACCACGATTACTGCACGTGACGATACTTCAAGTAACGAGCTTGCCGGCGCTATACTCAAAGACATTAATCTCACCGCACGTATCTTGCGTTTATCCAACAGCTATATTTATAACCCGTCCAATACAAAAATAAATACCATCACCAGTGCAGTGATGTTGCTCGGCTTTGACCTTGTCAGGGATATTAGTATTTCGCTGGCCATTATTGATGTTTTATTAAAGGGCAATAAAGAAAACCATATTATGAAACTCATGGCACGCACTTTTCATGCCGCCGTGCAGGCGCGTGCGATAGCGGAAGTATGTGGAGATGAATCAGCAGAAGAGATTTTTATTGCCGCCTTACTGCGTAATATTGGTGAGTTAACTTTTTTTTGTATCGATAGCCAGTCCAGTGAAAAACTTATTAATAGCCGCTTACTGGCAACCGACGAAAATTATGAAAAAATACAAACCGACATAATAGGTTTTACTTTTAACGAACTCAGTGCAAAACTAACTCAGGACTGGCAACTCAGTGACTTGCTTAGAGAAACACTGGATCGACACATAAAGCCCAGCCAACGAAGCAAGCATATTAGTTTAGGTAATGCTATCGCAGCTGCAGCAGAACAAGGCTGGCAAAATGCTGAAACAACGCTGCAATTAACGAATCTGGCAAAACATCTGAATAAAGATTTAAAAGAAATCACCCAATTTGTACACACCAATGTTGAGATGGCTGTTCAGGTTGCCCGCGAATTTGGCGCGCGTGATGTAGTGAAATTTATTCCCAGCCTTAAAAAAGCGTATCAGGATTACAGTGCTCCTATCGAGTTAGAAGAACAGGATGAATATTTAATCCCAGACCACATGTTGCAACTTTCAATTCTGCGCGAACTATCCAATTTAATCAATCAGTCACCAACCTTAACAACCGTTCTCACCATGGTACTCGAAGGTATTTATCGTGGAATTGGTATGGATAGAGCCGCACTAGTTTTTTTCAATCCAGAAAAAACCGAGGCACGCGCCAAAATCGCCGTTGGTATGCAAAGCCAGGAATTCCAGAATGCCTTTGTTTTTAATGTTGATATTAACAGCCCGAATATATTGCAACAGATGCTGCTTAAAAAACGTAGCTTCTGGATTCAAAATAATGATACCGACCAACAACTCGTTGGCAAAAATATGAGAAACACATTAAATGTAAAAGAATTTTTTTCCTCACCAATCAGCATTGCGACTAAAACAATTGGCTTTTTTTATGCTGACCGCGAACCCAGTGGCCGCCGTTTAGACGATGAAAGTTATGGCAGTTTTAAACACTTCACCCAGGAAGCCTGCATTGCTTTAAGATTTATTAGTCAAAAGTAATTTATTAAAGGATTTAAAATATCATGAGCGAAACTAAACTTGAAAAATGGGTACATCATTTAAGTCAACGCGAATTGCCTATTTTCAAATATTCACTTATAGCCATTACAGCACTCACTTCTCGAGATGACACATCGAGTAACGAGCTAGCCAGTGCAATATTGAAAGACGTCAATCTTACCGTTCGACTTTTGCGTATATCCAATAGCTATATTTACAATCCTTCAAACACGCGCGTCAATACTATAACCCATGCGGTGATGTTATTAGGTTTTAACCTGGTTCGAGACATTAGCATTTCGCTTGCCATTATCGATACATTGTTAAAAGGCAATAGAGAAATCCATGTTATGAAATTAATGGCGCGCACTTTTCACGCTGCTGTACAGGCAAGAGCAATAGCTGAGGCGAGTAATGATGAGTCGCCGGAAGAAATCTTTATTGCCGCGCTTCTTTATAATATTGGTGAATTAACTTTTTGTTGTGTTAACAGCCAGGTCAGTGAAAAACTGATTAACAGCCGTTTACTATCGACCGATAAACAATATGAAAAGATGCAAATTGACGTACTCGGCTTTACCTTTAAGCAATTGACTGAGACATTAACCAGTGACTGGCAGCTAAGTGACTTGTTGCATGACGCATTACATAATTGCGATAATATAAAAAATCGATGTCGACATATTTTACATGGCAATGCAATAGCGCTAGCAGCTGAGCACGGCTGGCGCTCCCCCGAAACTGAACGAGAACTAAAAGCGCTCGCCAAACATTTAAATAAAGATTTGAAAGAAACAACACAATTTGTACATGATAACGTTGAAGCAGCTGTAGACATAACGGAAGAGTTTGGTGCGCGTGATGCCGCGCAATACATTCCCAGCCTGAAAAAATTATCCACCAATGCCAGCATACCAAAAGAACTCGAAGAACAGGAGAAGTATTTATCCCCCGACCATATGTTACAACTATCGATTCTAAGAGAACTCTCCAGTATTTTAAGTAAAAAACCCGCTATCAATAATATTCTCACCATGGTACTGGAAGGAATTTATCGTGGCATTGGCATGGATAGAGCAGCATTGGTCTTTATCGATCCAGGAAAAACAAAAGCATATGCGAAAATAGCCGTTGGAATTGATAGTCAATCTTTCCAGAAAAACTTTATGACTGATATTGATATGACAACCCCTAACCTGTTGCAGCAAATATTAATTTATAACCGCAGCTACTGGATAAAAGATGATGCAGAGGGCAATCAACTGGTTAATCAAAACTTAAGTGATGCCATAAAAGCTAAAACTTTCTTTATGTCACCCATTCTGGCAGACGAGCATACTATTGGATTATTCTACGCTGACCGAAACCCAAGCAAGCGAATATTAGATGATGAAAGCTATGAAAGCTTTAAGCATTTCACCCAGGAAGCCAGCATCGCCTTAAAATTTATAAAGCAAAAATAAACTGAGTCGTTCTGCGAATAAAAAAATATAATAGCACCAAACAAGTCTACTATCGTTTATAATGCTTTCTATTATTTAAGATGCTATTAGAGTGCATACCATGCCTAACGATAAAACCAGACAACAAAAAGAAGCGGTAACAAAAAATTTTAACCTTGTCGCCGCAGGCTACGATAACCCCGCGCAACGATTTTTTCCAATGGGCGCCGACCGCATGGCAGATTATTTAAAACCCAGCCCCGGCAACAGAGTGCTTGATATAGCAACCGGAACAGGTATGGTTGCCTCGGCAATGGCACAAGCAATTTTACCAGGTGGCCGAGTACAGGCCATTGACCTTTCCAGCGCCATGCTTGACAAGGCATTTGAAAATATTAATAAACTAGGCTTACATAATATCGACCTGCACGAAATGGATGCTGAAAAACTCGACTTCAAAAGTAATTATTTTGACTATGCCAGCTGTGGTTTTGGCATTGTCTTTTTGCCCGATATGCTTAATAGTTTAAGAGAATGGCTGCGAGTATTAAAACCGAATGGACGTTTAATGTTTACCAGCTTTGAAAAAAGCTCTTTCGGTGAGTTGATAAATATTTTTGTTAATCAAATATCAGAATTTGATATTGTTGTTGATACAAAGGCCGAAAGACTCACTGAACTTGCAAGCTGTGAATCGTATTTACTACAGGCGGGCTATACCGATGTTCAAATTCATAGCGAACAACTTGGCTACCACCTTACCGGTGAGAAAGACTGGTGGGATATTATAATGAATAGCGGTTTACGCAGCTTTGTTAGCCAACTCGACGCACTTCAGTTTGCTCAATTTCGCGCACGGCATATTGCTGAGATTACTAAATTAAAAACAGATAAGGGTATTTGGCTGGATATCAATGTGATTTTTTCTACTGGAAAAAAACCTGCTGTATAATATTATTTTTTTAACCACGGCGAGTACAATGGACACGGCGTGGTTAAAAAAATCAATCCCCTGTCGGCACTATACTAAACTCTTTTATTTTTTCATTTTCCATTAAGGCATTAGACAGAAAATAAAAAGCATCAACATTATATGCATAAATTGTCATCTGATATTCAAATAAGTTGGTTTCATTATTCAGCTCAAAACTCATATTCGATTCTTTTACATTATGAATATGAATGAATTCGATTAAGGATTTTCTTTCTAAAATATCTGCACGTTTAAAGCTTACCTTTAATTGCCCGAAACGACGAGTCGGCATTTTTCGTTCAACCCAACCTAATGCACCTAAAATAACCAGACTCATAAACGTTGCATAAAAACCCGCGCTGAAAAAACCCATACCGACCAAAATGCCAATGGCCGCTGTCATCCAGATAGATGCTGCCGTTGTTAAACCTCGAATGGTGAGTTTCTCACGCATAATAACGCCCGCTCCAAGAAACCCAATGCCGGTCATAATACCTTGCGCCATTCGCGTGGGGTCAACCCGTATTGTGTCAACAGGAACCCCCGAGAGTAAATCCCATTGAAATGCCGTCAGCAGCATTAATAAACTGGAAGAGACACAAACAAGACTATGCGTACGCAAGCCCGCCGGACGACCATGAAAAGCACGCTCAAAACCAATAATAGCACCGGCAAGAAGAGCCAGACCTAAACGAATTAACACTACCTGATGGTCGATCATCTACGAATCCTTGATTTATTACTTTTAAGACTTATTACTTTAAGATTTATTATTTTTGAGATTTCATCTTTGTTTGCTACTTGAATAAAGTACTGTACCAATATACCACGCTAATACTGTGGTTTATATTCCCGTTTTATATGGAAAATTCAATATCCTACCATTAATAATAGCCGAAAATAATTGTTGTGGAATTTAACAAGTTGTATAATACGCAACCATATTTAATGCTTCAGGTATAGTCATGACTACCCCCGATAATAATGGCCCACAAAACCAACCCAGTTTTGCAGCACCCAATGAAAATACGACTGAACTACTCCAACAGCGCCTACAAACTTATCAACAGCATATCGATGAATTAGCAGAACCTACCCACCCACGTGATCGTGCTTTACTTGAGCTAAATATGGCAGAGACACTGGTGGGGTTAAAACGCGGCGAAGAAGCCTGGAAAGTTGCTCGCGCCGCCTTTGATGTTTTTCTGCAATATCAGTCATGGCAAGACGCGGTAGAAGCATTGGTTGTTTTATATCTGGCTGAACAACCCGCCTCTATTGTTGCACTTGGTCAAGCTGCCTGGCTAGCCGTAAGTTTTCCAATTAGCCCTGAAACATCCTTCGCTGTAATGACCCACTTAATTGATGAAATGCCTAATAATGCCGACGGCGCTGCGGTTGCTGCCATTGTGGGTCAATATGTTGTCGACATGCGCGCAACGGAAGAAGAGCATGAGAGCTTGTCTTTTTTAACACGTAACGTATTGGTTAAAGTCGCCGAACTACACAGCGGCATCAAGTCTCAAAAAGAGCTTGATATATGGCGGCTAAAACTTGAATTAAATGAGCCTGAAAAATTCCTGCCAAGAATGGCTCTTGTCATCGGTGCGATTGTAGAAGACAACTGGTGGTTTGATCGTGATGAGCTACGAAAGCTAATGGACTAAATCGCTGAGCAAGGGAACTATTCTTGCGTTTACAAGTCTACTTGTGACTTATTCATATTCAATTTTTATGTTCTGGGTTTTATATTCTGGGATAGCTCCTCAAAAAATCAGGGTAACAGCTTTATATTTAAAAGTGCGCTATACTACTTAGATATTATTAATAGACACTTTCTCCGATAAAATTTAATTTAATCTTTCTGTATTCTACATGTCCCTATCTTACCGTTTTAAGCAACATACACTGATTATCTCCGTCGCCTTATTTCTCAGCGTATTTGGCAATATTAGTTTTTTTTCAAATGTTTTAAAAACCTACCCATTCAGCTCAACTAATAATTTTTTTATTGCTTCACTGTTTATTCTGCTAACAAGTCTTATTGTTCTACTATTTTCATTAGTTAGTTCCAGATACACAACCAAGCCTGTACTTATTATAATCTTAATTGCATCGGCTTTTGCCAGCTATTTTATGAACAGTTATGGCATCGTTTTAGATTCCGATATGTTAACGAATGCAGTGCAAACAAACCTGTCTGAATCACTGGATTTACTTAACACCAGCCTCATATTGTACTTGCTTTTTCTGGGGCTATTACCATCGTACCTCGTTTATAAAGCCAAACTTTCAATCGGTTCGTTAAAACAGGAAGTTTTCAACAAGCTGAAACTTATCGTCTCATCGGTTGTTATTATTACGCTGACTATCTTTGTTTTTAGTAAGCACTATGCTTCTTTTTTTCGTGAACACAAAAACTTACGCCTATACACAAACCCGGTCTTTTACGTTTATTCCGTTGGTAAAAATATTTCAGGCAGCATCAAAACAAAAGAATCGCCATTCCAGCACGTTGGCCACGATGCAGAAAAATCTGCAAATGATATTGACCGCGAGCTGGTTATCATGGTCGTGGGGGAAACCGTTAGAGCGGATCGATTTTCTCTAAACGGTTACCATAAAAAAACCAACCCTTTACTTGAAAAAGAAAACTTGATTAGCTTTAAAGATATGTCGTCCTGTGGCACCTCTACGGCTATCTCGGTTCCCTGTATTTTTTCAAAATTCACTAAAGATGAATATACTAAAGAAAAAGCGCATTCTCATGAAAACGTTCTCGACATACTGTCACATTTAGGGGTAAATGTTTTATGGCGAGATAACAACTCAGATTCCAAAGGCGTTGCCTTGCGTGTACCCTATGAAGATTTTCGCACTAACAAACTTAATACTATTTGTGACACTGAATGCCGTGATGAAGGCATGTTGGTCGGCTTACAGGAATATATCAACAAACAAAAAGGCGATATATTAATTGTGCTACACCAAATGGGTAACCATGGACCGGCTTATTACAAACGCTACCCAGACAAATTTAAAAAATTCACCCCGACCTGTGATAGCAAAAACCTGGAGAAATGTACACAACTACAAATTAATAATAGTTATGACAATGCCATTGTATATACAGACTATTTCTTAGCGCAAACAATTAAACTACTCAAAAATAATTCAAGCAAATTTGAAACGGCACTTTTATATGTTAGCGACCATGGTGAATCTTTAGGTGAAAATGGCATTTATCTTCACGGCCTGCCTTCTATCATTGCCCCCAAGGAACAAACTCACGTAGCTTCGATTTTTTGGGCGGGTAAACACATGGAAGTCGATAAATTAAAGCTGAAGGCAAAAGAAAACCAACCTGTTTCACACGATAATATCTTCCATATACTGTTAGGGATATTTGAAGTAAAAACGGAAGTTTATGATAGAGACATGGATATCATTGACTATTTAGATAATGGTTAATTATCTTTTTTAGCCGTCACATCCTGTCCCTTATGAATTACTTCAGTACGATTCCTGCCAAGTGATTTAGCCCGATACAAAGCTTCATCAGCACGGTTAATCATCGTCTTGGCCGTATCCTTAACAACAAACATGGTTAATCCTGCGGAGAACGAAGGCAACGTTATCTGCAAATGAGCATCTTCAATAAAACTATGCCTGGCTTTTTCTCTTACTTTATCCATCGCGGCCAGCGCACCTTGCTCACTTGTATTGGGAAACAGTACCGCAAATTCTTCTCCACCATAGCGACAAACTAAATCATGTTGCCTGAAAATAGTAAATAATTTATTGGCATAAAACTTTAATACTTCATCGCCAACAGGATGACCATGCTTATCATTAATTTGTTTAAAAAAATCCAAGTCAACCATTGCCAAGGCTAGGGTAAAATTATACCGCTGTGCTCGTCCCATTTCATCGCTAAGACGGTGCATAAAAGCGCGGCGGTTAGGCAAGCCGGTTAGCTCATCGGTAATGCTTAAGCGCCTCACTCTTGCCAGCTCATCGCTTAGATGACGGCTATCAGTTTCAATCATTGTGAAATAATCTTTTGCATCTTCCAAATTGGTTAACAGTACTTTATGCGCATCGATTAAACCGTCCACATCTCCCGCTAATGCTTCACGTAATAATTCAATATCAGTAATCGTTGTTGCTTCTTTTAAGCCACCACGAATCACTTCCAACATAACACCAAATTGTTCATGCTTTGCAACGGTCTCACTAATACGCCTGGATAAATCATTGCGCAATGATTCTGACTTTTCAGACTGGTCTTCCAGATAATCTTCATATTTGTCTTGTGACTTTATTTCGGGAGTGGACTTAAAATTAGGCAATAGATCATCGATCAAATCTTCTAGCGGATTTTTTTTATCAATAGTAATCGATTCAGCTTCAACAGGAATAAATAACTCTGGGTGGCTCGGTTGAGAGTTGTCACCTGCGCCATAATATTCAAGCAAAGGTAACAGTGCATCACGAATTATTTGCTCATCGAGCACTTCCATCCTTGCCATATGTAATAAATACATATCGATAAATTTACGCAAAGATTGTATTTCACCACTGCTTATGGGTTGCAGTAATTGTTTTTGAATTAACTTTACCTGTAAATGCAAAGATGAACCGGGGGTTAAATGCTTTAAATAGGTTGTTAGAAAGTTTTTTACAATCGTTAGCAATACACTTTCACGTTTACCATGTTCATCTTCAGATTCTTTTAGAATACGCTCAATTTGCTTGAATAAAACACTGCCCGTTGTCGAGGTATTTAGCTCATCCAGCAAGGACAATATCCGTCGTAAGGCAGGCGAGCTGGCATTTTGACCGACAAGTCCCTTGTTTTCTGACGATGTTCCTGATTCATTGTCAGTACTCATTGCTACTATTACCCCATCCTATACTACTAATTATTATATTTACATCCAAAACCTCTACATAAATTTACACAGTGAACATGTAAATTAAGATTAAATTTAAGACCCTGTTAGGGTTTCAGATGACCGCAATACTAAAAATACCCTTTCCTTTATATAGCTGCAAGGGCTAATTACCTTATCAAAATTAAGAAGAATATCATTCACATAGGATTCAATAACTTAGAACAAAATGTTAAACTGGTATGGTCTTTTGAGAATCTGCTCTTTCACGTACAGATAAACTTGTACCTAACATAACCACTTGATTGACGCACAAGAGGAAGCATCATTGTGAACATTCAACGCTACGTAATTACCGGTATATTGACCATTGTTCCATTATGGATAACCTGGTTGGTCTTCGATTTTTTCTTTTCTTATATCTTGTTATTCTGGAAACCCTGGGTAACAGTTTTTACCTCGACCCTACAGCAAAATCACCCGGAAATATCCAGTTGGCTGCTTGCACCCTGGTTTCAAACCATTATTGCAATCTTGTTAACGTTAATTGTTTTATATATTTTAGGCTGGGCAGCAACTCGCGTTATTGGCAAACGAATATTAAGCTTATTTGATCGCCTCATTAATAAAATACCCGTTGCTCACACTATTTACGGTTCGGTAAAAAAATTAATTGCCGCTCTAAGACAAAAACCTGACAATCTGAATCGCGTTGTATTAATCGGTTTCCCCTCTGCCGAAATGAAAACGGTTGGTTTTGTAACCCACACCTTTAAAGATTCAAATACAGGTGACGAACTTGCCGCCGTTTATGTACCCACCACACCCAACCCGACATCAGGCTATATGGAAATAGTATCAACCGATAAATTAGTCACAACAGACTGGACAATGGATGAAGCAATGACGTTTGTCTTAACCGCCGGTTCAGTGGCACCTGAAAATATTAGCTTAACGAATAAATAATTATTTAAATAGATAAAATGATTCAACGCTCAGCAAGTTTCTCTTCAATAAGCCCGGAAACCTCTACAACCGTTTGAAACTCAAATAAATCAACCACGTCAATTAAGTCAGGATAAGCATCATCAATTTTGGCATGAATTTCTGCCAGAGTTAAAGAGCTAATGCCCACTTCAAAGAAATTATCATTCGCTCGAATGGTTTTTTCTTCAACAGCACTATTACAAATATCGAGTATTTGTTGTTGTAACGATGTTAATTGTTCAGCATCGTCAACAGTCGTTTGTTTTTCTGCGTTTATTTTTTGTAGAACCGCATCAAATTCGCCGGATAAATAATCGTCGGCGAGTAAACGTCGTTGTACTTTACCACTGGTTGTTTTGGGAATACGCTTAACCGGTATCACCGTATCCACCTGTAAACCGGTTTGAGTATTGATTATTTTAGCAACCTCAACCGCAAGTGAAACAAACGCATCTATGTCGCTGCGGTACAAAACAAAAACAACCAGTTCATCCTGCTGTTGCTCGGGGTGGCTCACGCCGTACACAACCACCTTGCCTAACTCTAACTGTTCATGCTCAATGGCAATGGATTCCAGATCATGTGGGAAATAATTTTGTCCATTGGCAAAAATAATATCCTTGGTTCGGCCGGTAACCACTAACTCGTTATTATGTAAAAAGCCAAGGTCGCCCGTGTTTAACCAGCCATCGCCTGTTAATGCCGTTGCATTGGCCTGCTCATTTAAGTAATAGCCCTGGGTAACACTCGGGCCTTTTATTTGAATATCGCCAATACAATCTTCTGCCAGAGTCGTATTATCTTTAGCGGTTATTTTTATTTCAATGTCCTGAACGGCCGGGCCTTCAATTGCAAAGCTAGCCGCATCGGAATGACTATGTTCAACAATTTTTACTTTATCGCCCATCAATAAATCATGCCGGTCTAAATGAATAGCACGATAATCCGATCCAAGTTCAGGGAAAGCAACCGCCAGAGTCGCTTCGGCCAAACCATAAACGGTAAACATGCTGTTTTTCTTTAAGCCATAGACTGCCAGTCGAGATAAGAATTGTTCACATATATCAACCGATATCGGTTCGGCACCATTATAGATAAGCCGAATCGAGCTTAAATCTAACAGCGGCTCTTTATTTGCCAGAGATTTCAAATAATGTTTATAACCAAAATTCGGCGAACATAAAACCGTGGCTTTATGTTCACTCGCTTTGTCTAACCACAATAATGGACGCCGACTGAATAAGTCCGTTGCCATAATGCATTGCCGCATATTCCAGACGAGCATATTGATATGAAAACCGATCAAGCCCATATCGTGAGTCAACGGCATCCAGCTTAAGGTGCAGTCCTGTTCACTGTAACCTGCACCAACGGCAATCGCATTTACATTGGTAATAATATTTTTATGTGTGAGCAATACGCCTTTAGGATCACTGGTGGAACCGGAAGAAAATTGAATAAAGGCAATATCATCGGGTATAACATCAGCGACTACACCTGCTTTGTTAACATTTATGTCCAAAACAGATTCATGCTCAATTGCTTTTGCAGCAAGTGCGGCATAATCATTTTGTTTGCCCTGTGCTTGTGCAGATTTTTCCAGCCGTTGTAAATTATCAGCAGCAATATAAATATAAGGATTTTTTAATTTATTAAATATTTTAAATAATTTGGATCGATGCTCGTCGCTAATACCAACCGCAACCGGCACCGGAATAATACCTCCTAAAATACATGCCCAGAAAACATCAATAAAACGTTCATTATTTTTTAAAAAAATAATCAGTTCATCACCCTGTTTTATTCCGCGCTGTTGTAGCTCAGCTAATAAACCCAGGGCACGATTTTTTAGTTCCGCATAACTAAGCGTGTTCTCTTTATCCTTACCTTCGATATAGGTAATCGTTCGGTCACCCTGGCATCGGGTATTAAAGGCTTCGATCAAGGTATTAAATGAATTCATTACTGCTTTTTACCTTTTATACATTTTTAAAATAATGGGATTTTTTGCGCGCATATTAATATTCGCTTCAAGCTCGGGAACAGATTCGTCAAGTAACTCAAAACGAAATTTTTGTGCCATTAAACCAACATGAATCTGCATTTCGACGGTTGCAAAAAAATCACCTATGCAACGCCGCGGGCCGGCAGAAAAGGGCAGGTAACTAAATTTATGTTGCTGTTTTTGCAGCTCGCTGCCGAATCGCTCCGGACGATATTCTTCTGGCTCGTTCCAGAATTTTGTATTGCGATGTAAATAATAAGGCGATAGAAAAATATCCGAACCGGCCGGAATGGTGTATTCACCAAGCTGGTCAGCCTCAATGGCTTTACGGGTAAATAACCAGACTGGCGGATAAATTCTTAAGGCTTCTTCAGTGACCTGTTTAATATAAGGTATTTTGTCTAAATCATTAAAGCCGGGTGCACCAGAAATATTAGCCTGAAGAATTTCATCCTGCACCGCCTTATCTACCTGTGGATATTTCGCCATAAAATACCAAACCCAGGTTAAGGTTATCGCACTGGTTTCATGCCCTGCGACAATCATGGTCATGACTTCGTCGAGTAACTCTTTGTCGCTCATCATTTCGCCTGTGTCTTTATCGCGCGCGGCGACAAAAACCGAAACAAAGTCATTGTATTTTTTAGTTGTTGTGCGACGTGCCTGAATATACCTTAAAAGCAAACTCATTAAGGAGCGATATTTTAAAACAACCTTAATATCACGGGTGGGATCTTCGGTTAAAAAAGCAAACGGATTTTCACCCGACTCGTCAAGAATAGTATCAACATCATCGCTAAACAAAACCCGCATAATAATATCCAGTGCGAGGTCACTTGCCTCATAACTAATATCAATTTCGGTGTACTCACTGGAGCCAAGCATTGCCTGCCATTTTTGCATACGTTCGATATTGCACTTTTGTACCATTTCAACTTGCGATTCAATCATTGCTTTGCTAAATGCAGGCTGAATTAATCGACGCTGCTTACGCCAAAAGGCACCATCACTGGTAATAATGCCGTTACCCAGTAACATTTTAACACGCTCAAAACCAACACCTTTTTTATAGTTCTGATAATTTTTAAGCAGAATATGTTTAATAAACTCAGGATTGTTGATTAGATAGCTGTCACCACGCCGGGTTTTAGATTTTATCCGAACAATATTACCGTATTCGACGAGTAGCTTGTCAATAACGACAAACGAATCATCCGTCGTATTAATGTCATAGGCCTCTTTTGGCCCGGGGGGATAAATCAGATTATCTTGCAAAATATCGGTCATTTGTCGTTAGAAATGGGATAAAATTGATGGTTAGAGTTTGAAATTGATTAGAATAATTGAATGCTGATACTATATTATATATTGCCCAAAAAGAGAATGCGTACAGAGACATTCAGCGCTACTTTACGCCAACTTCCGCTTGAAAAAACACGTCGTATCGGCCAAATACGCGATCATCAAAGCAAGTTACAATCCATTATTGGACTAAAACTACTAGGGCACGGCTTTGTAATGCTCGGGTTACGTAAGTTTCACCTCAAAAAATTGGCCTTTTCCCATAACAAACCAGAACTATATAATGGCTGGCATTTCTCCATAAGCCACAGCCACAATTGTATTTGCTGCGTTATTAGCAAAAATAGCCCGGTCGGAATTGATGTTGAAAAAATCAGAGAGCTGCCAATAAATCTTGCTAAAAAATACCAGCTTCAGCAACCAAATATTTCGGCCATCGTCGCCTGGACACGCAAAGAAGCTGTTTTAAAAGTACACTCGGAAGATAAACTGGGCGAATTAAAAGAGATAAACTTAATCGATAACCTTGCCCACTTCAAAAACCGCCAATACCATATCAACTCTTTCACTTTAGAAAAAAAATACAGCATCAGTATTGCACGCAACCAGCCTAATACAAAAATTAAAATAAAACGTGTATACTTTTAGCATGTCGAAAAATAAAAAGAAATTCACCAAACATATTGCACCTTATTTAATACGTATACTGCTCAATGTTATCTGGCGCACCTGTCGTATTGTTGATATTAAAGGTGAGCATCACTTCGACAGCTTAATTAAAAAAAATCATCCTTTTATTCCTGTTTACTGGCATCAACATCATGTTTACGGTTCTTACTTAATGTTAAAGCTTAAAAAGCGTGGTGTGAATATTGGCTTTTTAATAAGCCCATCGTCTGATGGCGATATGTCGGCAAGCGTTGCTCAAAGTTGGGGGGCAGCAACTATCCGTGGTTCAAGCACACGTACCGGCGCAAAAGCCTTACGCGATTTATACCTGGCGATAACCAAAAAAGGGATTTCTCCCGTCAACACCTCGGACGGCCCGACCGGGCCTATTCATGTTTTTAAACCAGGGGCAATAATGTTGGCGCAGTTAACCAAAAGCGAACTTGTGCCTGTTTCTTACGCTGCTTCAGATTACTGGCAACTAAGGTCATGGGACAAATTTATCATTCCAAAACCATTTTCCAAAATAGCTATCTGCATTGGCAAGCCGGTCAAAGTAAACAAAACACTTTCTGAAGACGATCTAAAAAGAAACTGTGATTTATTGCAAAGCATGCTACTAAAATTACAAACCGCTGCCGAAAAACTTTTACCACTGTAATTTACTACCGCTTCACCAATTCCATGTCTGATGCATTAGGATTATATATCAGGCAAGCTGCTGACGAGCTTTTTCCAGCCTGTCGACAATTTTTTTATTATCCTGCAACAGTTCTAAATATTTATCTACAGATACAGCATCACTAAATAAGAAGCCCTGAATTATTTTGCAGCCTAAAGCATTTAAATAAGCTAATTCCTCGGCTAACTCAACCCCTTCGGCAACAGCTTCTAAATGTAAACTATGCGACAAAGCCATAATAGCGGTAACGATAGCAGCATTGTCGTTCTTTTTTCTGTCATGTACATCAGCTATAAATGAACGATCTATTTTTAATACATCAATAGGAAAACGTTTTAAATAATTTAAAGAAGAATAACCTGTGCCAAAATCATCAATCGCTATGCGTATTCCCATTTTTTTAAGTACCGCTAAAATATGTAAACTATACTCAACGTTATCCATCAGGCATGTTTCGGTCAATTCAATTTCAAGCATGCTACCATCGAGTTTCGATGCACGTAAACTTTCACTGACTATATTTATAAAGTCTTCATTCTTAAACTGTAGTGCAGAGATATTCACAGAGATTGGTATCGCTTTACCTGTTTGCTCATTAAACTGTTTACATAAGCGACAGGATTCATTTAATACCCACTTACCCACATTATGTATCAAACCACTTTTCTCAAGCGCCGGTAAAAACTCGAGCGGTTGAACAATTCCATAATCGGGGTTGTCCCACCGCAATAATGCTTCACCACCAACAATATCCCCTGTTTCCGCATTAACCTTTGGCTGAATATGCAGAATATATTCGTTTTCTTCCAGTGCCTTATTAAGCGCATACTGTCTTTCATAAAATTTAATATGTCTTACCGCACCACCACGACTAAATATCTGAAAATTATTCCGTCCAAAATCTTTTGCATTATATAAAGCTGAATCGGCATGCTGCACCAATTCCTGTATTTCTTTTGCATCCTGATTAATAATACTAATCCCGATACTACAGGTTAAATGGATGTAATTAGCATCAATTTGAATAGGCTCATTCACCTTTGCCAATATCTTTTTTGCAAAATCCCGAATATCTGAATTTGAACCCGACTGTGCAATTAAGATTGAAAATTCATCATCACCCGTTCTAGCTATCGTGTCTGTAGCTTCCAAAATACGTGTTAAACGATTAACTAAAATCTTTAAAACTTCATCACCAAAGGAATGATCATATTTTGCATTTAATTCTTTAAAGTGGTCAATATCAATTATCATTAATGCCACTCTTGCATTTTGCTGTATAGCTTTTTTGATATCACGCCGGATATAGCGAAAAAAATGATGTCGATTTAATAAACCGGTAACAGGATCTGATTTTGCCTGAGTAACAATTTGTTTCGCATATTTGTTAACCAGACTGTCAGAATATTTCGCAATGTAAAAAAACATGACTAGCAAAATAGATAAACCAATAATTACCCCGGTTAAGATATAGTATTTTATATGCGTAATACTTTCATTCAAGGCTGTGGTATCACTTACAAGCTTAAGCACTGCCAAAATTTTACCGCCGGGTGTTTGCAGCGGCACAAAACTAATAATACTATTTACTGATACAGCATTTAAGTCGGCCGCAGCATGAGTCTCGATACTTAGAGAATAACCGTTCCCATGTAGAGCATTTTTAACAAAGCCCTGTTGATTATTTTTTTTACCTACCGCCTCTGACATCGTTGAAAATATCGTTACACCACCTCGATTTATAATACTAATATTCAACAGCTTAAAACGATGTAAAAATTCCTTAGCTTTTGCCTGGATGTTCAAATAATGTTTTGATTTTGTCCGCTGCTGCGCAGACAGTTGACTAAAGCGGGCAACAAATTTTTTATCGGTAGCCAAAAACACATCACCGATGGCCAGGGCAACGATTTGATTATTCGCTTTAACTAACTCATAGCTACTGTCTTTAAAGTGCCGACTGACTAAAAACCATGCGCTAAGGCTTATCAGCAAGATAATAATAAATGCAACAACGATGCCGCGTCGTAAAAAGCGATGTTGGTGGGACGAAATAGACATAAAAGCATTCAACCGAATAAATATAAGAGACTATTTATATATCGGAGGCAAAAGCAAATACCTTAATTTAATATGGGCTCGGGGCAAGAAAAATAAAACCAATAAAAACAATAAAAACAATAAAAACAATGAGTTAAGATATTTAGCTTATATAATTACTCGTAAACCGCAAAACTCGACAAGCTAACTACCCGGCAATTCCTATGCCATACGCAAACTGTGATACAAATCACGTTGTACAAAAAATAAACAACATTTAACCGTATTACGGCCGATAAAGTCTATAACTTATTAAGGCAAACCTTCCGAAAGGGAGGGACGCAAAACTTCCGGTCTACGGCAAAGCTGCTTTACCACAGCGAACGCAATGATAGCGGGGTTGCAAACCACTGCTTATCTCACGCATGCATGGTATGTAGCCCGAACAACACAGGGTTATAACATGGGAAACACCAGCAAAATCATGTCTTTCAAGCAACCGACTATCAAACAACAGGTGCATTTCTCCAAGTTATTCGATAAATGTCAAAAACTGACACTTGAGCATATCGAAAAAATCCTGCGCCGCATGTTCGACCATGCCGATGATGCTTTATTTGCATTGGCTGAAAAAACCGACTCAACCACCGACTCCACTGCTTATTTTGATTCGATGCGCATTATTCGCTTAAAACGCAGCGAAATAGAAAAGCAGCATTTTAATTTTATCAAGCAAGCTTTTGCAGACATTAAAAATAATAAAGCCTTGGCCAAAAAGGAAGAAAAAACTCTCGACTCTTTCAGCGTAGACGACTTATCCCTTATTGAAGATGCTGACCTCGAAGAAAATATTGCGATTAAAAATATTGTTTCAAAAATTTCGCATCATTGCGCCCAGGAACTTAGCCATATCGAAAAACGTTTGTCACATATCTTAAGCGCCGATGTCGATGCACTCAATAACCCACTCGGCCCCAATGTTATTTGCAATACTTTTATGCAAGCCGCAACGGCACTCGATATCGAACTAAAGGTAAGTTTAATTATTTTAAAATTATTTGATCAGGAAATTGTATCCGGCCTTTCACCATTGCTAACCGAGGCAAACAACTTGTTTATTGCGGCTAACGTGCTGCCTGATTTTAAACATACCATACAAAAATCGGCTCATGTTGATAGCCCCTATCAGGCACAAAATAATTCAACTGAAAACCCTCAAGATGAGCATAACCCGCCAGCGATGCAAGGCGGTGGTGACTATACGCAAACTCATCAACCACAAGCTTATCCCGCGCAGCCTGGACAGCACCCGCAACAACAATATGCTGCCGAGCAATATTCCAACGCAGCCATTGGCGCAAACCCGAACGGGACTGTTCAGGACACATCTATCGCACACTTTCATGAATTGCTAAGCCGTCAACAAGCTTTTTCAATGGGCCCAGCAAGCATGATGCCGATAAACGGTGTTGCACCAGGCGACAATGTCAATATGGCATCAGCCAATAATGTTCACCCGATTATGGCATCTCAATCAGCAGCGCAACTTGCAGGTGCTGAAGGCTCGCCCGTGGCAAATACAAATACGGTTACCTCACCACAGTTTGTTGGTTCACTCACACAACTGCAAAATATTCCCTTATCCACAATGCTTCCAGCTGGAACGGTTGAACACAATATTGAAGAAAATGAAGATGGTAGCCATCCCTTGCAAGCAACCGGCAACTTAAAACAATTTGTTATTCAACATCTGCAACAGCAGGATGCTAATTTTTCTGTTAACGATATAAGCCCGCTTGATCAGGACGTTATCGACGTTGTGTCAATGCTGTTTGACTTTATTCTTGAAGATAAAAACATCCCTGATGCAGCCAAGGCGCATATTGCTCGATTACAAATTCCTTTACTTAAAGCCGCCATTATCGATAAAGAATTTTTTTCGGCCAACAAAAATGCTGCTCGTAACTTACTCAATGAACTAGCCCACGCCGCACTCGGTATTTTTGACGAAGAAGAACCGGCTTCTAAAGCCTTACTCGCTGAAATCGAACGCGTTGTTGATACGATTAATAATGATTTCGAAGATGATTTAAACTTATTTGAAGCACAGCTCGACACTTTCAAAACCTTTATGGCGCAACATGAACATAAGGAAGCCACTGCCAATAATAAAATCCAGAGAAAAATTAAACGCAAAGAAGATAATGCCCTCGCCTATCAGTGGGTAGAAGATACCGTTGATGAAATTTTGCAGGACAAGCACCTGCCCGATATTATTATTGACTTGATCCGTGGCCCCTGGAAAAAGGTCATGCTTAACACCTATTTAAATAATGGCCAAAACAGCGACACATGGAAAAACCAGGTGCGCTTTATTGACGTACTTGAATGGTCTATTCAACCAAAACACGAAACACTCGACCGACAAAAACTGGCCAATATTATTGGCCAGTTAGTCTTAACCTTACGCAATGGCTTGCAGGTTATTAACGTTAGTCCTGAAGAAACACAAAATATTCTAGCGCAACTTGAACCCTTCCACCTTGCCAGTATAAAAGGTATGTCGGTAAAAGAGTATCAAGCAAGCCTTAAACCAGATACTGCATTCTTATTCAGTGCTGAAAGCAGCGCGTCGACAGAAAATGATGAAGAAATTAGTGAACACGCAGCCACCGAAGTGAGTGAAGTTGATAGCACAAATGATTTACCACAAGATTCCGATTTTGTTACCGCACATTCTGATGCTAGCGAGACACCATTATCAAGCCACGCTGACAGCAACAGTGAAGAATCCACCAACGATCAATCATACTTATCTGAAAACGCCATTGTTCTGGAAGAAATTGAATACGAAGCTGATGAAAACTACGAGTCGAATTTAAGCCTCGATGAAATTGATCAAACCATTCTAAAAATGGAACAGGACTTACTTGGCCTGGAAGAACTGGCCAACTCTCTTAATACAGCCGCAACAAGTACCCATGACGCTATCAACGAGGAGTCAACGGAAGAATCCAATATTCCAGTTCTCAATGACCCGATAACAGAACCAACAGCAGAAGAAGCCATGGAAGATGATTTTATCTTACTCGGCGATGAAGAAGCATTTGATGAAAGCGATGACAACTTTAATAAACTCATTACCGAAGATATTATTCTGTCTGGCTTTTCAAGCGAGCAGGCCAACGCCCCCAAAGACCAACCCCAGGATGAATACCTGGAACTCGCGCGCCATTTAGAACAGGGTAAATGGGTAGAATTTCTCGACGACAACAACCATAAAACACGTGCCAAACTGGCCTGGAAAAGCGAGTTACTGGGTGAATACACCTTTTTAAACTGGAAATTTGATGTGGTCGCCGACAAAACACTCTACGGCCTGGCAGCCGATCTGCGCCGTGGCACCGCAACCATTATCGACGATATCCCTCTGGTTGATCGAGCCCTGTCCGCCGTGATGAGCTCGCTCACCCCAACCAATAGTAGCAGTCAAAAAAACTCAAGCAACACCCCTTAATAAGCTGCACACCGAATTTGGTTATCACCGAAAATACCCAACGTAATCCCAAAGCAAGGATGCCTTACTTTAATCTTAAATAACTTGAATCCGGTATAACAAAGACTACGCCATTCCCGCATGGTTTCGGCGGGAATCCCAGTCGGTTGAAAGCAAGATTCCCGCCAAAATCACGCGAGAATGACGTAATTTCTTAATAACTCTGGTAACTGAGCTGTGTAGAATTTCTTATCCCATGTTCAGGCTAGTTAAACAAAAAGCTGCAAAATCCCGTAAATTCTTCATTTTCCTACCTAAATAAGGTAAATATTCCAATAAAAGGCATAAACAGCTTGCCCCATCGAGCCAGTTTTATTACATTTGCGCCTCAAATATTTTTAGCGGCAGTAATGCCGATTTCCCAGCCATTAAAGAGAGAAAAACATGAAATTAATTCTATTAGGCGCACCGGGTGCGGGCAAAGGTACAGTAGCAAAATTATTAACCGCAATGGACGGTTCTGTACAAATTTCAACCGGCGACATCTTACGTGGCGCAGTCGCCGCAGGCACTGAACTAGGCAAGAAAGCACAAGCCGCTATGAAAGCCGGTGATTTAGTATCAGACGACCTCATCATGGGTATTATGGGCGAACGTTTAAAAGAAGACGATTGCAAAAAAGGCTACTTGCTCGATGGTTTCCCACGCACCATTCCACAAGCCGAAGCATTAAAAAAATTACTTGCTGATATGGGCGAAAAACTCGATATGGCAGTTGATATTCAAGTGGCTAAAGACGTTATTTTAGACCGTTTAACCACTCGCCGTACCTGTGAAGGTTGTGGTGCTATTTACAATGTTAAATCTAACCCACCTAAAGTTGAAGGCAAATGCGATAAATGCGATGCCAATGTTGTTCAACGTGATGACGAAACCGAAGAAGCTATCAGCAACCGTTTAGACGTTTACAACAAACAAACAGCGCCACTTGCTGGCTTCTATAAAGAAGAAGGTTTGTTAATTGAAGTTGATGCGGTATCTAGCGATGCGGTTATTGATGCGATTAAAGCTAAGTTAGGTTAAGTTTTACTTAAATCAGCTTTAGATTAAGGCGTTGCAACAACTCTCTTTGTTAGTTGTTGCAACGTTTTTTTTATAGCCTAAAAAAAGCTTATCAATAATACAGTTTGCTTAGTCGAGCCCTGCATAATAACAATCTATTCCATTGTTAAAATAAGGCTTGTCATTGCGAGCCGAATCTTTTTCGGCGCGGCAATCTTGCCTCTAGTCGCACATAGCCAGATTGCCGCAGTCACTCTCGTTCCTTCGCAATGACACATATAGAGAGATAACAACAGCTATTATTTAATCTCCCTTAACCGTATCCGATTATGCTCCTCATCAGAATAATAATTTCGCGGCTCTCCCCCATACAGCTATCATCACCTCCCCATACTTTTTTATATCCAAAACAACTTTTAATTAATTTTTTAAACATGCATAAAAAAACCCGGCTAACTAGCCGGGTTTTTAATGGATCTACAATACACTTATTAAGGTACTGCCGATGGAATATACAACCGTGGTTGATCCGGGTTACGTGCAAAACCGCCCACATCCCATGCACCACTTTTATTGGTTAACCGAATTTGCACTTTCCAGGTCTGACCCGGTTTAATAATAAACTCACTGGTGTTATTCCAGGTATAGGTTGTGGTGCCATCAAGATTAGGAACACTGAATATATCACTACCGAACATCTCATCAAACATATAACCCCTGGTACGAAACGGTCTACGCCCTGCGCCAGTATCATCGTAAAACGCCAAGCGCCAGTAACTACCTGCAGGTGGTGTTGGTACTGTCCAGATAACATTAAAGCCATTGGTCACATCAACCGGTGAACCGGCAGAGCAAGCTGCACCCGTACCCGCAACGCAACTGGTTGTGCCTACACCTGGCACCTCAATCTGGATACTGCCCATTTGCGGTACGATATAGGCATCGGCTGGCAATGATGCATAGGTACTACGATATACACGTTTAAGCGTGGCATCTACCGAACTCTTTTGTACCAACTTGTAACGAGCTGCCGCTAATAGACCAGCAGGCGCAGCCCAATCGTAGACCGTTCGATATCGTGAGAAGCGTCCAGTAAATTGTGCGTTATTACCATCATTTGGCATAACGATAAAGTCTTTCAACTGTAAGGCTACATTAAAGGGCAGGGAATTGGTATCCGTAACACCGAAACCACTAATCGCCAGATTGCTATCATCATTCACCTTGAACAAGCCGATATCAAACTTAGCCACATTGGTTGGGTTAACAATAATGGCACTCGATTGAATATCGCCATTAGACATACGCATTGAACGCACTCTAAATTCTGGGTTAGTCGAAAGCGCGACCCCGGCCGTGGCACCATTTACATTCGAACCAATAGCCGCCACAGTACTTGAAGTCACAATTGCCTGGCCATTATTAAGCGTACCATTCACTTTAAAGTTAAGGACTAAATCAAAGGATGTGTTCGGTGTTGGCGTTAGCTTGCCACCAGTTAACTTGCCCGGAATATCAAGCATGTTTAAGGTAACCGTATCGTTTGCATAATCAATGGTTGCGCTATTACAAACCAATTGTGAACTGGATGTACGTACAGCACAGAAAATATTACCGCCAGTATCTGGCTGTGTTTCTATCTTGATATGAAAAGCACGTGCATACTTCGGTGCATAAGTCGACGATAGCTCGATATTCCAATGCCCCCAGATACCCTTTCTTAAAGCGACCCGACGAGTGAACGACGATGCTTTTGCAGAATTGCTACCTGTTTTAAGCGCACCTAAACGGAGGGTTAAAACTAAACCATCATCGCTATCTACACTACCTGCTGGTAAAGAGAAGCTTGTTGCTGTTGTGTTATATCGTTTTTTGACAAAATCGCCAACTTCCTGCACACGCAGTTGATACTTTGTCGCACCGTCTGGATGTGCTGGCCAGGATATTACATTGGCCTCGGAGCTATCGAAGTAACCATAGTAAGGTACACTGCTGCCACCCATTGTTTTCGATACTTTTACTCCATTCACATCAATATCAAATACATTTTGCGTTTGAGTGAATTGCTCTCCCGCTGGTACAACCTCCGCAGCGTAAACAGTAAATTCTGTCGGGGTGGTATCATCACTGCCGCCAATAACACCATCAGCACCGGTATCAATAACACGTACTGTATAAGTGAAACCATCGAATACACGGATTGCACCTGTTAGAGGATCATTAGTATTACAGTTTACGGTTGAGTAGAAAGTACTACGGAATTTCTGTGTGGCAAAATCCGGGTTCGGCATATTCTTCTGTTCGAAATAGCGACCACTGCTACTGCCCTCGGTAATAAACGGTGTAGTACACAGCGTTTGATTTGAGCCTTCATCAATCACTTCCAGATGCAACTTACTGTTTGGCGTTGCAAGCTCGGTTGGTACTGCCGCTATTCCCATATTTATCCTGGTTTCATCAACCTGGTCACCTCTTTCGAGCATCACCGTACGGGTAGTGGCCTGAGTGGTAAGTAACTTGCCATAGCCGTCCTGGTTATAGTTCGCAGCGTAAGTATATTGCGCCGTCGAATTATCAAAAGTTCTTGATATACCCGAACCGGTTAAAACAAATAATGGTTGGCCATTAGACCCTGGATTACTCAGCGGATCGTTCAGGAAAATACCACTGAATGTATCTCTGTCGGTATACGTTCTATCAACGATGCCATCGGCATTATTATCAACCGTTTCGGTTGAAATACTGTCAAAACTGAAAAAGCCGGTTGCAGGATCAAAGAAGTAATTGCTTGCCATAAAGGTTGAGGTGTTATCCAGCGCACCTACGGCAACCAGGTTACCCGCAGCAAAACGCATAGTGAAAGGGAAACCGTCTCTTTCACTGCCTGAATTACCATCACTACCAATGGCATTACTCAGCAATTCAACCCCATACACACCCGAGTAGTTTTCGTTACCGGTAGGTTTGTAAACAAGCGTTGCGTTAAACGTTGAATCTGAGCAAGAAATATTACCAACAGTATCGGTGTATGTGTAATTTAAATTACCCGACATGGTTGTTGCTAATGCCGAACCACTTGCGACATATGCATCGGTTGTATTTAGCAATAGTATATTATTAGCATTGCTTAAATCAGCCTCTGGGTAAACTCTTGAACCCGTTACATTGGTAATGGCACCTGTTACTGAGTCAATCGCCCCTGTCATGCTCACACCTTCAGAGGTAATAATAGCAAGGCTGTTACCGGTTTGATTAATACTGTAATAGCTCGTTTCAATTTCACCACCCACGCCAGGGCAACCATCTGAACCATAGGTTGTAGATGTAAGTTTCCAAACACCGCTCACATCTAACGAACCGTTAGTGTCACACGCATCACCGATACCATCGCCATCACCATCGGCCTGGGTTGGGTTGGCAACGACTGGGCAATTATCCACACCATCAAGGACACCGTCGTTATCATCGTCGGTATCACAGGCATCGCCACCATCGGCTGCACCATCGGTATTCAGTTGACTGGTATTGGCAATAGCCGGGCAGTTATCGGCATTGTCACCAATGGTATCGCTATCGGTGTCCGCCGATTCGGTTGCATCTAATGGGAAGGCATCGAGTAAATCAGCAACGCCATCATTGTCATCATCCAAATCACAGACATTACCTTGTCCATCGGTATCAGTATCTAATTGAGTAGTGTTGGCTGTAACCGGGCAGTTATCAGTTGCATCACCAACGTTATCACTATCGGTGTCAGCTAATAATGAATTGGTACCTAACGCCGCTTCAGCAACATCGCTTAAACCGTCGTTATCATCATCCGCATCACAGACATTACCTTGTGAATCATTATCAGTATTTAGCTGATCGGTATTGGCAATCGCTGGACAGTTATCGGCATTGTCACCAATGGTATCGCTATCGGTGTCCGCCGATTCAGTTGCATCTAATGGGAAGGCATCGAGTAAATCAGCAACGCCATCATTATCATCGTCCAAATCACAGACATTACCTTGTGAATCATTATCAGTATTTAGCTGATCGGTATTGGCAATTGCCGGGCAGTTATCAACACCATCTAAAATCGTGTCGTTATCATCGTCCACATCACAGACATCACCTTGTGCATCACCATCTATATTCGATTGATTGGTATTGGC
>VAPL010070288.1_pt1 | contig 32983 bp, 32 predicted proteins | sample 3395061 | NCBI WGS metagenome assembly VAPL01 (sample SAMN08290444, study PRJNA428436) | hydrothermal vent metagenome | isolation source: Deep-sea hydrothermal vent chimney 2 | place: Pacific Ocean: Juan De Fuca Ridge | depth 2182 m m | reverse complement strand
GCTGAATTAAAAATAATTCTATGAGCGGAGTTTAAGCCCATCGCGATACTGACTTTTTCTCCTTTGATTGAACGTGAAAATGCACGTTTGGGTACATGTCCCCAATAACTTAATAGTTTTCTTAGTAAATTGTGAGGGATATCTGGACGTTGCATATCAACACCGACAATAGTCGTGGTTGTTATTTCTTCACTATGCTGGATTTCATAACGCAATTTTTTGGTTAGTTGCTCAGTGAATATTAGAATAAAGTGTGATGTTTTTGCCTCTCCAGGGTTCATTGCCAAGTAGCGGGGTGGTTGATCACTTTTAGAGTCTACTGCAAAAACGCCACTCGAACCCGATTGGTTATTGTATTCGCTAATATTGGTTAATTCTGCCCATTGTTCGAGCGCAGAATATATTTTATTAACTTCACCGTGACGTAAACAATAGGGTGAAGATAGTGATAGTAGGAGTATTCGCTTATATTCATGGCTAATCGTGGTTTTTCGAGAATATTGTTTGTTGATGTCATTTACCATGGTTCGATGACATTTTTTTTCTTTTGCTAATGAGTAAATTTTGTGTAACTCGTGCCAAAGATGTTTTCGGTATGGGTAGTATGTTTGGTATGAGGTTAATAATTCGTGATTTAAACTGGTGATAGTTCGGTGTAATACCAAGGTTAATAAACGTTTATCAGGAAATAATGAATATCCAGAAAGCATATCATTAAGCGATATTTTATACGCGGTTGCTATTTCGGTATATATTTTTCGTGTCGCTATAGCTACTTTTTTACTTTTCTCTGGTAATGGAAAACCAACACCAAGAAAATGTTTTTTCATGCCTTCTGTAATAAAGTGTAAAGGTTCTTGAAGGATTTCTAAGAAGCGAGTTCGATCATGATAATTGTATTTAGTTTGATTGGTTTCCAGTAAAGCATTATAGATTAAACGCGATGTTTCACCGAGGTTTGCTTTAGGCAATGAAGCAATCCAAGCTTCAACCTTTTTGGGTTTGATATCAAAGCTTTTCGAGTTTGTTTTATTTAATTTGTGTGTCACTAAATCCGTTGTTTTAGCCACGGTATATCCCCAATAAGTAAATAGCGAGAGTATGGAATTCATTTACTCTGTAAATTCGACATCTATCACAAATTATGACACTGTTACTTGACAAGCACCAGTTATGTTAAAAGGAAATCGATAATATCATGTTAAATATCGTATTTATCGAGTTAGTTTGTGAGAAGTTGAATACTTATTAACCACGATAGGGCGTTTTACTCGCATTTCCTGGTATTTCTTCCACTAACTTTGGCACAAGGTAGCCGGGCAAGGTTTCTTGGAGTTCGGTGTAGATTTTTTTGGCGATAGAGCGTGGAAGGTCGAAATGTTGAGCGCCTGAGACTTTGTCGAGCAGGTGTAGATAGTAGGGTTGAATATTTAATTTAAATAATTTTTTTGATAATTCTGACAGTACCAGTGCATCGTCGTTAACGTGTTTCAGTAAAACACTTTGATTTAATAAGCTAATGCCGGCTTGCGATAGCTTTTTTAATTGTTGTTCAACTTGAGCGTTAATTTCATTAGGGTGATTACAATGAATGACAAAAACTACTTTGAGTTTAGTCGATTTAAAGATATTCACTAATTCAGCAGTGATTCTTTCGGGAAGTACGATAGGTAAACGAGAATGAATTCGTACGTACTGGACATGCTCTATCGTTTGGATATGGTGTATCAGCTCCTCAAGACGTCGATCCGACAGGCTTAGCGGATCACCGCCGCTTAATATAACCTCGTTTATAGTAAGGTCATTTTTGATGTAGTGTATGATTTGATTAAAGTTTGCACTGGTTAAACTGGCATCAGAGTATGGAAAATGTCGTCTAAAACAATAACGGCAATGGATGGCACAGGCTCCGGTTAATGTCAATAACACGCGGCCATGATATTTGTGAAGTAGACCGGGAATGACCATTGAGTTTATGTCACCGACAGGGTCTGTTAAGTAGTCTGAATCTAATTCAAGTTCGTTAAGTTGCGGCAAAACTTGCAGTAGCAAAGGATCATTGATGTCTCTAGCTTGCATCCGTTGTGCAAAACTAAGCGGTACTAACATTGGAAATGAAATTTTGCTTAGCTCCGATTTTGAGAGTAATTCTGTGGGAAGTTCGAGAAACTTTAGTAATTGAATTGGATCTCTAAAGGCATTTTTTAAGGCTTTTTGCCAATAATTACTCGAACTAGTTGATCTGAGCGCATTAGAAACTCGCGAAATTATCGGTGTTTGGTGTATCATATCAATCTTTAATCCATTACTAGAGGATGCTATGGCTACGTATAGTACCAATGAATTTCGAAGCGGTCTTAAAATTATGCTTGATAATGCTCCGTGTTCGATAATTGAGAATGAATTTGTAAAACCGGGAAAAGGTCAGGCGTTTAACCGAGTAAAAATTCGAAATTTGTCAACGGGCCGTGTTATTGAGCGGACGTTTAAATCGGGTGAATCGGTAGAAGCTGCCGATGTTATGGATACCGAAATGCAGTACTTGTATAACGATGGTGATATGTGGAATTTTATGCACCCTGAAACATTTGAGCAAGTTGCAGCGGATAAAGCCGCTATTGGTGAAAATGAGAAATGGCTAAAAGAACAAGACGAAGTGACCGTTACTTTGTGGAATGGTGTGCCAATTGCCATTACACCTCCAAATCATGTCACTCTTAAAGTGACTGAAACTGACCCCGGTGTTCGTGGTGATACTTCAGGTGGTGGAGGTAAACCGGCCACTACTGAAACCGGTGCGGTTGTTCGAGTACCGCTTTTTATTGATGAAGGTGAATTAATTAAAGTTGATACTCGTACTGGTGAATATCAGGGTAGAGTGAAAGAAGATTAAGTTAGATTTATTTATATAGTCGCTACAAATGGCTAGTCATAACACTTGGCAAACAACGACAACTTTAGCGGTGTTGCAGGCTCGAGCTAAACTAATCGGTATTTTTCACGATTTTTTTATCCAAAAAGCAGTATTACAAGTTGATACTCCGATAATATCGCAATTTGCCAATACTGATCCGAGTATCGAAAGTTTTACTACTCAAGAAAATATAAATACGAGTAGTGAAAAACAATTTTTTTTGCAAACCTCACCAGAATTTCCGATGAAACGCTTGTTGGCAAGTGGCGTAGGATCGATATATCAAATTTGTAAAGTTTTTCGGACTCTCGAAAAAGGTCGGTTTCATAATCCAGAATTTACTTTATTAGAATGGTATCGAGTTGAAATCGATCATTTTCAATTAATGGATGAGGTGTTAGAGCTTTTTTCTAAAATCAATTCGGTATTTCCATTTTATGAAACCGTGACAAAATTATCTTACCATGATTTATTTTTAAATTACTTAGGTATTGATATCCTGAATGCAACGAGTGAAGAATTAAAAAAATATATCGAAACTCACAGTGATAGTGCATTAATCTCGATAGCCAATATGCAGCACAGTGAATTATGTGACTATTTAATGTCACATATGATTCAAGATAAAATGCAGGAAAAAAGCCTTATTTTCGTCTTTAATTATCCAACAGCACAAGCATCGTTGGCACAGCTAAATGATGATAAATTAACTGCGCGCCGATTTGAAGTATTTGCCTCGGGTATTGAACTGGCAAATGGTTTTCATGAATTACGCGATGCGCAGGAACAGCATCAACGGTTTTTAGATGATCAAAAAAATCGGGCTAAAGCACAGCAAGCCATTCCCCCTTTGGATGAAAATTTAATACAGGCATTACAACATGGTTTGCCGAATTGTGCTGGTGTTGCGCTAGGCGTTGAGCGATTATTGATGTTAATTGTTAATGCAAAACATATAAACGAAGTGTTGAGTTTTCCATTTGAGCGTGCATAATAATATTCATTACAGGATACTACCGATACTTTCTCCCATAATTATGTTTTTTTCAGCAATTAAATTATCATTCCACGATATTTTGTTTTCAGCAAATAATAAAATTACGGTTGAGCCCATATTAAATCGTGCTATCTCATCGCCGCGTTTAAACGAAATTTGTTGTTCATTATAATCCCAGGACCGAACCGTAAACCGAGTCGGTGGAGTAATTACCTCTTGCCATACTGTTTCGATGCTGGCAACAAATATTGCACCAACCATAATCACAGCCATTGGTCCTAGTGCTGTTTCAAATAAACACACGACTCTTTCATTACGGGCAAACAATCTGGGGATTGTGCGAGCAGTCGCAGGATTCACGCTAAATAACCGGCCCGGGACATGGGTCACCTTAATTAATTTGCCATCAACCGGCATGTGGATTCGGTGGTAGTCTTTGGGTGATAAATATAAAGTTGAAAAATGTCCGTTGTTAAATTGAGCTGCATCATCAGCTTGATTACCGAGTAATGTTTGTACGGTATAGTGGTGATTTTTTGCTTGAATTATGATGTCGTTGTCAATTTTAGTTGCTTGACTGACACAGGCATCCACTGGAGATGCAATATTAGCGGCCATGCAGATTGGTCGATGTTCAGGTTTGATAGCACGAGTAAAAAAATCGTTAAAGCTGGTATAAGAGCGCCAGTCTTCATTTTGTGCAATTGTCATATCAACGTTGTATTGTTTAATAAACCAAGGAGTAAAACGATTTAAGAAAACTCGATTTTGCCAACGTGTTAATGCCAACATTAACAGTGATAATAAATGATGCGGGAGAATATATTGTAAAGCTGCGAACAGGTAGTCGGCTAATCTTGAAAAATTCATTATTAATTACTTATACGTTTTTTGACATTTGCGGTGATGGATTTTACCACATTATTTTTAAATTTAAGTGTCAAAATAACAGTGCCACCTAATTTAATCGCGGATTTTGGTTTTATCATCATTAGGTGTAATCCACCGGGAGCAAATACCATTGTTTGTTTTTTGTTAATGGTTAATCCATCTTGTTGTATCATTCTGGCAATATTATTGGTTATTTGTGTTTTGTGTATTTCAATATTTTTAAACATTGGGCTTGAAACGGCCACTAATTCGATAGCATTATTACTGTTATTTTTAATCGATATATAACCAGCATACATAGTACTGTTTGGTGGTGCATCAGCAATCCAGGCATGGCTGAGTGTAATGAGCTCTGTAGCCGATGAGTGCGTAGCAATGCTTAATAAAATAATTGTAATCAGAATACTTGAAATTGATTTTGAATATAAAGGCATTTAATTATTGTTTAAAGTAGTTTGTTAAAGCAATAAAATTATCACTAATTTTTTCAGCATTATGCGGTGCTGAAAAAATTGCACGTAGGCTGGCATTTGGATCAATTAAATATATTTGAGCGCTGTGATCAACGCTGTAACTGCCATCGGATTTTCCGTGGTTATCATAAGCATATAATACGCCTAATTGTTTTGTCAGCTTAGTAATTTCGATTAATGGCCCGGTAACACCAATAAAGTCCGGATGATAATATTCAACATAGCTTTTTAAAATATCAGGGGTATCGCGGTTGGGATCAACCGTAACAAGAATGAGTTGTTTAGGATAATCTTGTTTGCCATCACGTTTGATATTCTTCTCGATATTTTCCCAGGCTTGCTGCATTGTCGTTAATGTTGTTGGGCAAACATCCGGGCAATTGGTGAAGCCAAAAAACACAAACGACCACTTACCAATAAAACGCTTATCTGAAAAAACTTGGCGTTGATGATCAATTAAATTAAATTCTGATAGAGGAAAAGCCCGGTTTAATGCAATGGATTCTAGACCGGGAGGAATAGGGATTAACTCAGCTTCATCGTTACTTTGCATTGTTGAATAAAACCAAGAGCCGCTTACGGCACTTATTATCGCAACACTAATGATAAGACTGATATGAAGTTTTTTGATTTGAGCCATTTTTCTATTATCCCATGATTTTCATCACAATATCACGCATAAAAATTTTAAGTATTAAATTATTCCTATTCAATGATAAATTATTTAGCTGTAGGTTGAGGTGACGTTAGCAACCCCAACACTATAATATCAACATCATTCGCTGTTGAAGTTCAAGAAGCATCACCCCAAGCTACGCAATTTGTCATATTATGAAAATTGAATGAGAACAAATCGAGAACTATTTGAATTTCTCGTTAAAAAGCGCTATGGTAATTAAAACCTAAGAGAATACTTAAATGAATAATGTTAACTATTTAATAAATAAGACTAATCGACCAATATATAACACCACTATTGAGCCCTGTTTTGCAGAATCAGCCACTATGATTGATATACCATTATTGGGTTGGGTTGCTGCAGGTGTCCCTGTTGATTTATTTGAAAATAAAGAATCTATATCAGTACCTGCTAATATGGTGCTTAAAAACAGTTATGCTCTGCGTGTCCGGGGTGAGTCAATGGTAGATGATAATATCCAAGATGGGGATGTTATTGTCATCCAAAAGCGTGAATCAGCAGAAAATGGCCAGTCTGTTATTGCGATGATTAATGGCGAGCAAGTGACATTAAAGAAATTTTATGTTGAGCGTGAAGGAATTCGTTTACAACCGGCAAATCCTGAGATGGAACCGATATATCTTAGGAATGAAGATGTTCAAATTTTAGGAATTGTGACAGGTGTGATACGCTCATTAAACTAATTTTAGTGCTGGTGAACTGGAGCTTATTAGCTCCAGCGTATAATGTTATTGCACTTAATTATTTTCATTTATTCTATCGGTGTTCCAGCCGTATTTCCCCAATCTGACCAAGAGCCTGGGTAACCTTTTATTTTGTCATAACCCAAAGATTTTAAAACAATGTAAGTATGTGCCGATCGGTGATGTGTTTGGCAATGTGTGATAACTAATTTATCTTTGGTAATTCCCAGAGAATCGAGTGTTGATGTTAAATTGTCTTGGGGTTTTAAACATAAATTATTGTTCTTATCCATTGCTTCCATCCAATCCCAGTTAATAGCGCCTGGAATATGGCCGGCGCGTTCGGCAAAGGCCTTTTGTCCACTATATTCAGCAGCAGAACGAGAATCTAATACGGCAACAGTAGGGTCATTTAAATGTTCCATAATAAATGATTGATTTGCTACTGGAGTTTCAATAATAGAATATTGATTTTCTTGTGATGCTTCACAAGAAGTTGGATATATAATTTTATCGGTAACAGGGTGATTGTTCGCAAGCCAATTTTGAATACCGCCATCAAGCAAGGAATATTTTTGATGTCCAACACTTTCTAATGTCCACAGTAAACGGCATGCTCGACCACCACCTTCATCATCATAAGCAATTACATGTGTCTCAGGTGTTAATCCTAAGGCATTAAAAACCGTGTTTAATTGTTTTTCTTTTGGTAATAAGCCCATTCGTGGCGGTTCTACTCGAACGATCCAAGAATAATCTAAATATACAGCTGATGTTATATGATGTTGCACATAACTAGTAGGGCTACTCATATCAATGAGCAATATATTTTGCTTAGAATTTTGTAATTCTTGCTCTAATTGTTGTGCATTAATTATAAGGGGTAGCTGTTCTGAACTCATGGTAATTCCTTTTGCTTGATTTTAACTTGGCTAGAAACCTTGGATATAACGCGATTACCTAAAACAAATAGTTTGGCTTAATCAAACGTGAAGGATAACACATTTTAATTTTAATAACTTAAATTCAAATTTATCCTGACAATTTATATTGGTATTATGTGAGCGAGTTAAAGGTTATTTTATGCAAATTTTCATTCAGTTTACGATCTTATATCGGTATAATTTCACACTTACTTTTAATTTCATTAGGTGCATATTTTATGATTACTTCTTTTCAACCTCCAATCCGTACGTTAATGGGGCCAGGTCCTTCGGACGTCAGCGAGCGAGTTTTAGCGGCACTTGCTCGACCAACAATAGGGCATCTCGATCCTGAGTTTGTTGGTATGATGGATGAACTCAAAGAATTATTAAAATATGCTTTTCAAACAAAAAATGAATTAACCTTTCCTGTTTCAGCACCGGGTTCGGCGGGTATGGAAACTTGCTTTGTTAATTTATTAGAAGCCGGTGATAAAGTTGTAGTGTGTATTAACGGTGTTTTTGGTAATCGTATGAAAGAAAACATCGAGCGTTGTGGGGCTACAGCTATAGTAGTTGAAGATGCATGGGGTGAAGTCGTTGATCCGCAAAAATTAGAAGCTACTTTAAAGGCAAATGATGATGCAAAATTTGTTGCTTTTGTACATGCTGAAACTTCTACTGGTGCTTTATCTGACGCTAAAACCTTAGTAGAAATAGCACATCAATATGGCTGTCTTACAATCGTTGACGCGGTGACATCGTTGGCGGGTTCAGAATTAAAGGTTGATGAATGGAAAATTGATGCTATTTACTCTGGCACTCAGAAATGTTTGTCTGCACCCCCAGGTTTGTCACCTGTTTCGTTTAGCCAACGAGCAGCCGATTTGATTAAAAACCGTCAATCCAAGGTACAAAGTTGGTTTCTAGACATGAGTTTGGTAATGGATTATTGGGGTGGTGATGGTAAACGTACTTATCATCATACTGCACCCGTCAATTCACTTTATGCATTACACGAATCTTTACTAATTTTAAAAGAAGAAGGTTTAGAAAATTCGTGGAAACGCCATACGTATTATCACAATATGTTACGAGCGGGCATTGAGGCCATGGGATTATCGTTTATCGTTAAACAAGGTGATAACTTACCACAATTAAATAGCGTTACTATTCCCGATGGCGTAGATGATGCGCAAGTTCGTGGTCGGTTATTAAAAGACTATAATTTAGAGATTGGCGCTGGTTTAGGCACATTAGCGGGTAAAGTATGGCGTATTGGTTTAATGGGGTATGCCTGTAATCAGGCAAATGTTGAAAAATGTTTAGCCGCCTTAAATGAAGTTTTGTGTGATCTAGGTGCCGATATTGAAGCCGGTTCGGCGTTAGCTGCGGCAAAAGCGTATCTTGCTGATAATAAAATGTAATTTTTTCGAATTTATAACTAAAATTTTATAACAACAATAAAATATGAGATGATTGAGGCTAGAGTCTTTATCATCTCTATTTTATTTCTAGATTTCTCTGAATCACTCAATATAATTGAATTATTTGTTTCATACTAAATTTGAAAAATATATTCAAATTGAGGCAAAATATAATTGAAAATTACAATAATGTCCCCACATTGGTAAGACTATTTGTTAATAGGATGCAAATATCAATTGTGTCTTTATTAACATTTAAAATCCATTAATATCAACAACTTATATAATTAAGGAAAAATAAATGGCCGTTGAAGCAAAAAAAGAAACCTTGAGTTTTCAAACTGAAGTAAAACAACTCCTTCATTTGATGATTCACTCTTTGTATTCAAATAAAGAAATATTTGTTCGTGAGTTAATCTCAAATGCCTCTGATGCATGTGACAAATTGCGTTTTGAAGCTATTGCTGATGATGCCTTATATGAAGGTGATTCTGAGTTAAAAATTCGAGTTTCATTTGATGCCGAAGCTAAAACTGTCACCATTCAAGATAATGGTATTGGCATGACACGTGAAGAGGTGATTGAAAATATTGGAACAATTGCTAATTCCGGTACGAAGAAATTTTTAGAAAAGATGACTGGAGATGAAACCAAAGATGCGAATCTTATTGGTCAATTTGGTGTCGGTTTTTATTCTTCCTTTATCGTCGCAGATAATGTCACGGTGTTAACCCGTAAAGCCGGTATGGCCGCGGAACATGGTGTTCAATGGCAATCAGGTGGTGAGGGCGAGTTTACTTTAGAAAATATCGATTTAAATGAGCATGGGACTACCGTTATATTACACTTGAAAGAAGATGAATCTGAGTTTTTAGAAGATTATCGCTTACGTTCAATTATTTCAAAATATTCGGATCATATTACGCTTCCAATTGTAATGAAAAAAGAAGTTGTTGCTGAAACTGATGATAACGACAGCACTGATGAATCTAAAAAAGATGACGTTAAAGAAGTCACTTATGAAGATGAAACTGTTAATCAGGCATCAGCATTATGGGTGCGTTCTAAAAGTGATATTAGTGAAGAAGAGTATAATGAATTTTATAAAAGCTTATCTTATGACTATAACGATCCAATGTTATGCATGCATAATCGAGTAGAAGGCACTCAATCTTATACTACATTGTTTTATATTCCGACTAAAGCACCGTTTGATTTATGGGATAGGGAAAAGCGTCAAGGAATTAAATTGTATGTGAAGCGTGTATTTATTATGGACGATAGCGATCAATTAATGCCTAATTATCTACGCTTTATTAAAGGTGTTGTAGATTCGGATGATTTACCATTAAACATTTCACGTGAAATATTACAAAAAAATAAACAAATTGACACGATACGAAACGGTTCGGTTAAAAAAGTGTTAAGTCAACTTGAAAAAACTGCAAAAAATGACAAAGACAGTTATTTAGCATTTTGGAAAGAGTTTGGTAATGTTTTAAAAGAAGGCCCATCGGAAGATCATTCTAATAAAGAAAAAATATTAAAATTATTACGATTTGGTTCAACTCATTCAAATACCGATGTACAAGATGTCTCGTTAGATGATTATATTTCTCGAATGAAAGAAGGTCAGAATAAAATTTATTATATTACTGCAGATTCATTTGCATCAGCTAAAAATAGTCCGCATTTAGAAATCTTCCGCACTAAAGATATTGAAGTATTATTATTGTGGGATAGAGTTGATGAATGGATGATGTCTTATCTAACTGAGTTTGATGGTAAAAGCTTTGAATCTGTTGCTAAAGGCGATTTGGACTTAGGTGATCTTGAAGATAAAGAAGATAAAGCCAAGGTTGAAAAAGCAGCCGATGAATTTAAGTCATTAGTCGAACAGATGAAGAAAACTTTGGATGGTAAAGTTAAAGAAGTGCGTGTTACCAATCGTTTAACAAACTCTCCATCCTGTCTTGTTGTTGAGCAACAAGACATGGCATTAAACATGCAAAAATTACTCAAACAAGCAGGACATCAGGTTCCGGATCTTCAACCCACATTGGAAATAAATCCGAAACATCCTTTAGTTGAACGGTTAAATACTGAAACAGATGACGAGCGGTTTAATGATTGGACATTTATTTTATTTGAACAAGCGTTATTAAGTGAAGGTGGCCAGTTAGAAGATCCCGTTTCATTCGTTAGCCGTATGAATGGATTATTGCTAACCTTAACGAAAGAAAGTTAGCCATTAAAATATGCAATAAGTACAAGGAAATCACCATGAATAAGCTTAAATCGATTTGGGTTGAATGGCGGAGTTTTTTTGTATTTATTGCATTAATGTTTATTTTTCGATCTGCAATTGCTGATTGGTATGAAGTTCCAACGGGCTCAATGAAACCAACTATAATTGAAGGCGATAGAATATTTGTTAATAAGCTCGCATATGATTTAAAAGTACCTTTCACATTAGTGACTCTGGCTAGTTGGGGTAATCCTGCTCGAGGTGATGTGGTTGTTTTTGATTCCTTAAAAGATGATAAACGTCTGATCAAACGCGTTATTGGCTTGCCTGGTGATGTTATTGAAATTGTTAATAATCAACTATTTATTAATTCCTCAGCAGCGGTTTATAGTGAAACGGATCAATCTATGGTTGATAGATATTGGGATACCGTGAATATGCAGTCAACTATTCGACCCGTATTATATAAAGAACATTATGGTAGTAAAGAACACTTGATTACGGTCTTAAACCAAACCCAGAATCAAGCTCGTAATTTTGGACCGTACTTAGTTCCTGAAGATAAGTATTTTATGCTTGGTGATAATCGCGATAATAGTGCCGACTCGCGATTCATAGGTGCGATTGATAGAAAATTCATATTAGGACAAGCTAATAAGATAGTCTTTTCGACAAAGGAAGTAGAACGATTCTTTTTAAACTTAGAATAATAAATTTATTTCATACTTAAAATAATACAATTTATTTTGTAAATTTAGGGAATTCCCTAAGAGACAGATTAACTTGTATTGAATAGAATAAAATTAGTGTTAATGCAATCACTGGCTATAATTGTATTATATAATTTTGAGAATTAGGTATGACTTTACGAAAACTTATCGCACATCGGGTGCATCCATCATACAAGTCCCTTGCACAGGAAATTTATGAGTGTGGGCATACAAAAAGTGTTAAACCTCAAGAATTAGGTGAAATAAATGTAACCCAAAGTAGATGTGTTAAATGCATAAAAGGCATGGCTGTTGAGATTCCTTTATCTGATTTAAGTAAAATGCGAGGAACGGATATGAGCAAAATGCTAATAATTGAACGATTATATCAGTGTTTAGATTATCATCTTACGGTAACTGAAAAGTCGCGAGGCTCATTACGTGGCAATTTAACCAGTGTTGATTCTGCTATTAAGGATGCGCATAATGTATTAAGAGATGCTGGTTTTATCATGGATATCTCGAGCAAGCCGAAAATACTAGATAAGGCTGGTTCATAATCGGGTAACTTAGTTAATTAGAGCAAACCGATTAAGTTACTGCAAAAATAATATTTAATTAAAATTTAGGATGTTAATGTAAATGTCGATGTTAGACACAATAGAAAATAAATTAGCAAATGCGATAACTCTCTCTCACCTTGAGGTTATCGATGAAAGTAGTAACCATAATGTTCCTGAGGGATCTGAATCTCATTACAAAGTTGTATTAGTAACTGATGAATTTGACGATAAATCTTTGCTACAACGCCATCGCTTGGTTAATGAGGCATTAGTTGAAGAATTAAAGCATAAAATTCATGCACTTGCGATTCACACTTATACTATACACGAGTGGTCTGAACAAAATAATAATGCTCCTATGTCGCCTCCTTGTCTTGGTGGTGGTAAATAAATTATCTAAAATCATTGTTTAAGATAGACAATAACTGTTTAATCGACATACTGTTATTTATAGTGAAGATATAATAACGAATAACAAAAATCATTTTATCTCAGCGAGGATAATAAAATAAAATTCTTATTAAAAGAAAAAGTTGTTTTTCTATTGCTGTTTAGTTTTCTATGGGGTGGTTGTGCTCCGCAAAAATATTCTACGGTTGAAACGCGTGCATTTTCAATTACCAAAGACGATTTGGCTAAATATGGTGTTGCTTTTATTACACCGTCAACGGTTACCGGCCAAGAACAAGATATTCAAGCATTAGCACTTAGTTTTTCCAGTTTGATGCAGGAATTACGGCCTGAAATAAATATTATGCCGTTATCCGATACGTTGAGTTTAATTAATCGAAACGGAATGATTGAAGATTATAAAAAAATGTATCGTAATTACAGTGATACCGGAATTTTTGATCAAGATATTATTCGAAAAATCAGCAAAGTCACTGGTCGGCGTTATTTAGCACAGTTGAAATTAAGTGAGTTTACCCAAGAAACTTCAACACGTTTTTCATTTGGTTTTAGAATAATTGATACTAAAAAAGCACGAATGCGCTTGTTTTTTCAAATATGGGATAGTCATAATGGAACGATAGCTTGGGAAGGAAGTGCTGAGCTTAATTATTCGTTTGATACCGTAACTAATAATACGATAAATTTTAAAACCGTTGTTCAAATTACGGCAATTGAATTGGTTAAAAATATGCCTCGATAAAATTCTATCACTGCCTGGATTGAACTAACATTCTTATATAGTATCATGAAATAATTCAAGCCAGTGTTTTACCGGTATTGATGTTTTACTCTGGAGATGATGTAAACAACCAATATTAGCAGTGACAATGACAGAAGGGAAATCAGCTTCAATATTATTAATTTTATTTTGTGCTAAACGATTCGATAGTTTACTTTGTAATATTGAATAAGTACCGGAAGAACCACAACATAAATGATTGTCTTTTATTTTCGTTAATTGGTATCCAGCAGTTTTAAGTATATTTTCTACCACACCATTTAATTTCATTCCGTGCTGTAATGTGCATGGCGGATGAAATGCAACTCGCTCATGTTCACTATTTTTAAATACACTTAGATCAGTCTCGCGTAAAACCTCGCTTATATCTTTACATAATAATGAAATTTTTGCTGCTTTGTTACTATAGTCTTTGTCAAATTGTAATATGCTGCCATAGTCTTTAACCATTGCACTACAACCACTTGCATTAACAATGATGGCTTCAATACCAGATTGTATATATGGCCACCATAAATCTATATTTTTTTTTATCGTTGTAAATGTGCGTTTTTCTTGCGATAAATGATGGGTTACTGCGCCACAGCACGGACTTTGGGGTATGGTTATAATTTTAATATCAAGTTTGTTTAGTAAGTTTATAGTGGCATTATTTATTTGGGGTGCAAGAGTCGGTTGAACGCAACCTGTGAGTAAAATCATTTTACGAGAAAGGTTCGATTGCGACTTATACTCCTTGGTTTTTGGTGGAACGGATGTTTTTAAGTGCGAGGGTAAAAAAAAATTAATGCATGAAGCTAATTTAAATAAAGTGTTAAACCGATTAGGGAAGGGTAAGACACTTATTAAAATTAGACGTTTCATCCGTTCTATATACGAACGCTTAATTTTAGCATCGGCATATTTCCTGCCAATATCCAATAAATGACCATACTCAACTCCAGAAGGACAAATGGTTTCACATGCCCGGCAACTTAAACACCTATCTAAGTGTAATTGGGTCTTTTGGGTAACGGTATCGCCTTCTAATAGTTGTTTAATTAAATATATTCGTCCACGAGGACTGTCAAGCTCATTACCCAGTAATTGATAAGTAGGGCAAGTTGCAGTACAGAAGCCACAATGAACACAATTTCTCAATATTTTATCCGCAATTTTATATTCAGGAATTGTTTTATAGTGTTCAGAAATGTTCGTTTGCATAATATTAGATTAATTGAATTAAAATTCAGAATATAGTTTACCGAGATTTAAAATATTGTTTGGATCAAAGGAGTTTTTAAGTTGTTTATGTAATTTTAATAATGAGCTAGGTAATGGTTGAAACTTATTATTTTTATCTGAATTTTTAAGGCCTGTGCGAAATAGCGTTGCATGACCTTTGGTTTTAGCTATAACTTCAAATATAGAATAATCATTTTCCTCACTTATAATCCATCGTTCGGCTCCAGCCCAGTTATAAATACAATCACCACTAATATTAATAACAGGGGTATTCAGTTTGACAGAAATTCGCCATAAATTTTTGTTGGTCTTAAAAAAATCGAGTGAATGATTATCAAGTGAATGCCAGGAAAAGAAAAATTCAGATTTAAGCGCTGTGTTTGTCAGTAACTCTCCGCCGATTATTGTTTGAGCTTTATCGAGTAGATTTTTTGAACCAGATAATCTTATAAATAAATGATTAGAGTAATAACATAAACCTGAAATAGGTAATGGCTGTCTTTTTAAATGCAGCATTAATCGTAGTGCGGCTTGAATTGATAACGACTGTACTAATGTTATTTCAGACTCTGGTTTGGGTAAAACTTTTATTGATACATCGAGTAAAACCCCTAAGGTTCCTAAAGCTCCAGTCATCAACCTCGATGCATCATAACCAGCAACATTTTTAAGAACCTCTCCACCAAAACGTAAATTTTCACCTTTGCCATTTATAATTCGGCAGCCCAACATAAAATCTCTAGCGGAACCAATAAATGGTCTAGCAGAACCCGATAAACCGCAAGCAATAGTTCCACCAATGGTTGTATTTGCATTAAACTGTGGTGGTTCAAAAGCTAATATTTGATTATTTTTATCCAGCTCTTGATTAATTTCAGACAATGTTGTCCCTGAACGAACCGTTATCACTAATTCGGATGGCTCATAATTAATAATTCCTGAGTGACAGCTAATATCTAATTTTTCATAATTGATATTTCGGCCATAGAATTTTTTTGAATTTCCAGCAACAATATTTAACGGCTTTTTAGAATTATAAGCGTGTTCAATTTTTGAAGTTAAAATAGCAGTATTATCTTTATTTGTATTTATTGTCATTTTAATACTAAAATCGTTCCAGTTCCGGAAATTTTAATTCGCCATTATGTACATGCATTGATCCCAGTTCAGCACAACGGTGTAATGTTGGTATCGCTTTTCCCGGGTTTAAAATATTATCAGGATCAAATGCATATTTGATGGCATGAAACTGTTTTAACTCTGCGCTATTAAATTGCACACACATTTGATTTATTTTTTCAATTCCTACACCATGTTCGCCGGTTATTGTTCCACCAACATTGATACAGAGTTCTAAAATTTTTGCTCCAAACAGTTCAGTTTTTTCTAATTCACCGGGAATATTTGCATCATATAAAATAAGTGGGTGTAAATTTCCATCTCCGGCATGAAATACGTTGGCAACTGCTAAGTTAAATTGTTCTGATAATGTTTGAATTGTTGTTAATACTTGAGATAATTTATTTCGAGGAATGGTACCGTCCATGCAGTAATAATCAGGAGCTAATCGACCAACAGCTGGAAACGCTGATTTTCTGCCTTGCCATATTTTTAATCTTTGTTGTTCGGTTTTAGATATTGTTATCTCAGTAGCGTTATTTCTATTTAAAATTTCTTGAACGGTTAAGGTGAGTTCGTGTACTTCGACTTGACTGCCATCTAATTCGCATAACAAAATAGCTTGTGCATCCGTTGGATAACCAGCATGAATAAAGTCTTCAGCGGCTTTTATTGCGAGTTTGTCCATCATTTCTAATCCAGCAGGAATAATTCCGGATGAAATAATATCATTTACAGCATTACCTGAATTTTGCACACTGTCGAATGCCGCTAGTAATACACAGTTAAATTCTGGCTTGGCGAGTAGTTTAACGGTGACTTCAACAATAATGCCTAACAGTCCTTCTGAACCTGTTAATAGCGCAAGTAAATCATAGCCTGGGCTATCATATGCTTCGCTACCGACTGTTATTAAGCTGCCATCATATAAAACAATTTTTAATTCAAGGATATTATGTACTGTTAAGCCATATTTTAAACAATGTATTCCACCTGAGTTTTCAGCAACATTGCCACCAATGGTGCATGCAACTTGTGATGATGGATCGGGGGCATAATAGAGTCCAAGATCAGATACAGCTTCAGATATGGCGAGATTTCTAACTCCCGGCTCAACTCGAGCAGTTGCCGATGTTGGATCAATATCAAGTATGCGATTTAATTTTGCTAAATTAAGAATTAAAGCGGTATCAAAGGGGAAGGTGCCACCTGATAGACCGGTTCCAGCTCCTCGTGCGATGATAGGAACACGATAACGTTGGCAAATTGTTACGATGCTTTGTATTTCATTTATGTCATTCGGAATAACCACTAGCATTGGTAATGCTCGATAAGCTGATAGACCATCACATTCGTAAGGTCTTAGGTCTTCGGTCTCAAATAAAATATCACTGACAGGAATAATAGAGCGTAACTGTTCTATTAATGCTGTTTTAGATATGCTTGCTTGAGGAATATCGTCGAGTTCAATCATTGAAGTTGTTTATAGCGTGTTTAGTTGTAATGCGGTTAGCAGCATAATCATCATAATAGCGTTATAATAAACGTATTTGGGCAAATTTAAAACCAAATAAAATCCGAACTAAAATAGGGATAATTGAGTCTTGTGACAATGAGTGTAAAAACTGAGGTTCTTAGAATTGATAAATGGTTATGGGTGACGCGTTTTTTTAAAACGCGCTCTTTAGCTGCAAAAGCAATTAATGCCGGTCATATACGCTTGAACGGTAATCGGATAAAATCTTCCAAGTTAGTCTCCGTTGGCGATAGCATATTAGTTAAAAAAAATAATCTAGAATACGATATAACGGTAACGGGTATTTTGAATAATAGAGGTTCGGCAACTATTGCGAGAACGCTTTATGATGAAACTGAGCAAAGTAAATTGGCTCGTGAAAATGAGCTTAAAGATAAACGTTTTTTTAATGCCGGTTATCAATCTTCAGCTGGTCGACCAAGTAAACAAGAACGGCGTGATATTCATAAATTAACGGGAAAAATTAAATAAGCCATGACAATTCCATCAACACCTTCGTTAACTGTCGATATTATCATTGAGCTTATTGATAAGCCGAATCGGCCAATTGTATTAATCGAACGTAAATATCCTCCTTATGGTTGGGCTTTACCGGGGGGCTTTGTTGATGTTGGAGAAAGTCTTGAAGATGCTGCTGGCAGAGAAGCTCATGAAGAAATATCACTGGACGTTAAAGTAAAGTCACTGCTGGGCTGTTATTCTGATCCCTCTCGTGATTCTCGGGGGCATACAGTGAGTGCTGTTTATATTGCTGAGGCTAGCGGTGACCCATTTGCCGCTGATGATGCTGCTAATGTTCAAATTGTGAATCTTGATGATTTGCCATCTGATTTAGCTTTTGATCATGCTAAAATTTTGAGTGATTATTTATATTTTCGAGAAACGGGTGAAATCAAACCACTATAGGTTTTGTTTTTATAGTAAAATACAGGTTTAAATTTGATGTAAATAGAGGATTAGAAATGGCCACAATCGATTTAACCGGTGACAATTTTGAAGAAATAATTTCCAATAATGATTTCGTCATAATTGATTTTTGGGCTCCATGGTGTGGGCCGTGTCAAGGTTTTGCTTCGGTGTATACCAGCACGTCAGAAAAATATTCTGATATAGTATTTGCCAAAGTGAATACTGAAGAGCAGCAAGAATTAGGCGGACATTTTCAAATCCGCTCTATTCCAACGTTAATGATTTTTCGTGAACAGGTTATTTTATATTCTGAAGCAGGCGCGATGCAGGCTTCTGAGTTTGAAAAGTTAATTGAACAAGCTAAAGCTGTTGATATGGCTGATGTTCATAAACAAATGGCTGAACAAGCTTCTAAAGCTTAATTATAATTAAGCTCTCTCCTTAGAGTGTTAGATATTTTCTAGGGAGAGAGTAGTCTAATATTATTTTTTTGATTTAAACATAATTGCAAACACATCTGCATATTGTTCTGCAAAGTGAACCTTCATTCCTTTTCGAATATACTCGGGCAGTTCATCAAAATCGTGCTTATTTGCGAAGGGCAAAATTAACTCTTTAATTTTGATGCGCCTTGCTGCAATGACTTTTTCACGTATGCCGCCAACCGGTAAGACTTGTCCTGTTAAGGTTAGCTCTCCTGTCATGGCTATTCCGGTTTTAGGTTTGACCTTACGCGCTAATGATAATAATGCGGTAGCCATAGTAACACCGGCACTCGGTCCATCTTTTGGGGTTGCACCTTCAGGAACGTGTAGATGTATAAAAGAAGAATCAAAAAATGTTTTGTCTGCATTAAAGTTATCCAAATTGGAATAAATAAAACTGTAGGCAATTTCAGCAGATTCTTTCATAACATCACCTAGTTGCCCTGTTAATTTAAACCCTTTATTTTTGCTGTGAACGTGTGCCGCTTCAATGGTGAGTGTGGTGCCGCCCATTGAAGTCCATGCTAATCCAGTAATATTTCCAATACCTGAAATTGGAACCTCATTCGTAAAAATTGCTTTACCCAAGTGTTTTTCAATATCGTCAACTTGAATATTGTAAGGTCCTTTTTTGCCTGCTACAATTTTGACTGCAATTTTTCGAATAATTCGTTTTAATTGCTTTTCTAAATTACGCACACCGGCTTCGCGAGCATAACCATCAATCAGGCTTCGTAGTGCCGTGGTGGTAATTTTAATTTGACTGCGTTTCATGCCTATCTGGTCGACTAGTTTTGGCCACAAGTGTTTTTTGGCTATCTGAATTTTTTCTTCGGTGATATAACCGGATAAGCGGATTATTTCCATTCGATCAAGTAAGGGGGATGGTATGGTATCGAGTTGATTCGCGGTGCAGATAAATAGGACATTTGATAAATCAAATCGGTTATCGATGTAATGATCTAAAAACTCATTATTTTGTTCGGGATCGAGTACTTCTAATAATGCAGATGCCGGATCCCCTTGGTATGAATTTCCAATTTTATCAATCTCATCCAACATGATAACGGGGTTTGATGTTTGCACATCTTTCATGGACTGGATAAATCTTCCAGGCATTGCCCCAATATAGGTGCGACGATGTCCTTTTATTTCGGCTTCGTCGCGCATACCACCTAGAGAAAAACGGAAAAATTTTCGACCAATGGCATGAGCAATTGATTTGCCAATGGATGTTTTACCAACACCGGGAGGGCCAACTAATAAAATGATCGAGCCACTGATTCTACCTTTTAATTTGCCAACAGCCAGAAATTCAATAATACGGTTTTTTACGTCATCAAGTCCTTGATGATCTTTGTCCAGACTTTCTCGTGCATTTTTGAGGTTTAGTATGTCTTTAGAAAATACTCCCCAGGGTAATGCTGTTATCCAATCCAGATAATTTCTGGTGACGGCATATTCTGGAGAGCCTGTTTCTAAAATGGATAACTTATCCATTTCTTCATTAATATTTTTTAGTGGATCTTCAGGAATGGTTAGTTTGTCAAGACGTTCTCGAAACTTATCGATATCAACAGTTCGGTCGTCTTTTGCCAGACCAAGTTCTTGTTGAATAACTTTTAATTGCTCTTTTAAGAAAAATTGACGTTGCTGCTCGCTCATTTGCTGTTCCACTTTATCGTGGATTTTTCCTTGAAGCTTGGCAACCTCGAGTTCTTTTTTTAACACCATCAGCACTTTTTTCATGCGTTTAATCAGTGCAACAGTTTCTAAAATATCCTGCAGTGCTTCTTTATCTCGAGTTGTTAGCGTCGCAGCAAAGTCGGCTAGCATATTTGGATCGTTTAAATTAAAGCGTTCTAGAAAAAACTTTATTTCTTCGCTGTATAATGGATTATGCGGTACAAGCTCTTTGATGGTATTGATAATAGCCATGCTATAGGCTTTAATTTCATTTGATTTAATATTTTTTTCTTCTTTTATATACTCTACTTGAGCAATAAAAGGAATGCTGCTATTAATCCATTTAACGACCCTGAAACGTGTTCGTCCTTCAGCAATGGTTTGAATATTGTCTTCATTGTGGGCGGGGTTGTGTAAGCGTACTGCTGTTCCCACAGTATAAAAATCACTGACCGTAGTAATCTCTGCAGCTTTTGCACTGGTAAGTAATATTCCTGCCATGTGGTGCGCAGCAGATCCAATTTTTTCTATTGTTTCTAACCAAATATTACTGCTAAGTTCTATTGGTAATGCTTGAGCGGGAAAAAATGGTTGGTCAACAACGGGTAGAATATATAAAGTTGTTGGTAATACTTTGTCAGGAACAATTATATTTGATCCCGATGAATTTATTGTTTCATCTTCATTTTCAATTATTAAATCTTCGTCTATATCAAGTTCTTTATCGATATCATGTTGTTCACTCATCTTTTATCCCTAAACCGTTACTAGCAATCTTATTAGTATTATCATCGTTATATTGGGGCAATACTTAAACTTTCAAGGAATTATTTTAGAAAAACCATTCATTATATGGTTGAACTTCAACAATAGTACCCGCTGCAATGTGAGTCGAATCTTCAGGGAGAATGATAAAGCAATTGCTGTAACTCATTGAACTGAGGATATGAGAAGCTTGTAAGCCGGTTACTGAAACGCTTAACTGCCCAGTATCATCTGCTGATAAATACCCTCGTTGAAAATCCACTCGTCCAGCACGTTTTTTTAATTCAGTTGTACATTTAATATGGTAATTTGTATTTTTGGTTTTTGTTTGACCGGCAAGAGCTCGGATAGCGGGTAATGCGAATTGACTAAACGTTGCTATGACTGATACAGGGTTACCGGGCAGACCGAAGAATGTGGCATTATTAATTTTGCCAAATGCCAGCGGCCGTCCTGGTTTCATGGCTATTTTCCAGAAATTGATACTACCTATTTTTTCTAATGTTTCTTTGACGTAATCAGCATCACCAACGGAGACACCGCCTGAGGTAATAACAACATCGGCAACATTCGCTGCTTGTTCAAATGCTAATTCAATTTCACTTTTTATATCTGGAATGACACCCATATCCAGTAATTCGATATAGGGTTTTTGTAACAGACCATATAAGGTATATCGGTTACTATCGTAAATTTGGCCATCTTCGAGTGGTTCACCAACACCTCGTAATTCATCACCAGTAGAAAAAATTGCAATGCGTAATTTTCGAAAAACACTGACTTCAGCAAGCCCCATCGATGCTAATACTCCAAGTTCGGCAGGGCCAATGTTTTTTCCTACCGTTAATACGGTATCACCAACTTTAATGTCCTCACCAATATAACGAACATTTTGTCGAGCACAATGGCCAGTATTAATTGTAATGCTATTGTCATTTTTGATGACATGTTCTTGCATAATAACAGTATCAGCACCTTGCGGCATCTTGGCACCGGTCATGATACGAATACATTCGCCTTTTTTAACCTCACCATTAAAAGGTTTACCTGCCCATGAGGTACCGATAATGTTTACGTTAGAAGTATCTGATTTAGGGATATCTTGGGCACTAATGGCATAACCGTCCATCGCTGAGTTGTCATAAGGTGGGGTACTAAAAGTTGCAATAATATCCTGAGCAAGCACTCGACCAAAAGCGTTTCGACAGCTGGTTCGTTCAGTGATTTTTAGGGATTCAGATGCTGTTGCGATTAATGTATTAATTTGTGTTGTTGCTTGGCTTACCGACAAGCTGTTAGGGTCAAAATCACTGCAACTTGGTTGAACTGGAATTAGTTTATTGATCATAAGGTTACTCAGTCTATTCGTTCTAGTATAAATTTGTATTGTAGTTTACTACTTTAATTTAATGTCATTATACAAAAAATTGATTTTAAATGTTTATTTAATACCTCAGTAATTAATCTAAATCATAGTTTTGTATTATAAAATCTGTTATTAAATTTGCATTATTGAGATCTAAAGTGGGTAAATTTGTTTTTAAATTTTCGATTTCATCGGTAGCAACTGCAATGATATTTTTATCTTGGTTATATAATGTGGTTTTGCCTAAAGATGGTCGGTATAATTCAATTTTATCAAAAACCTCGTGCTTAAAGCCTTCGACTAATATCAGATCTAATTCAGTATGTTGTAGTTGGTTTAATAAGGTTGCTAAATCGGGTTCTGGCTGTTTTGATGGTGTTTCGGTGATTAGAGCCCAACGATTTTTTGATGCAACCAACATTTGAGTTGCTCCTGCATGGCGTAATTCATAGCTATCTTTTCCTGGTATATCAATATCAAAATCATGGTGCGCATGTTTTATAACAGCTAATTTTATTTTTTTGGTATTTAATATAGCAATTATTTTTTTTAGTAATGTGGTTTTTCCTGTTCCAGAATATGCAACAAAACCAATAACCGGGCATTTAATATTGTTCATATCATATCGCTGTTTGTTTTTTTTCAAAATTCAAAAAATCTTGAATGGTATTTATATTGGCGAACGCATCAATTTCATCACTGCAATCTATAATTGCGGGTTGTTGTTGAGTTATCCAGAGTTGAGTTTTTCGTTCACCGCTAGTTATGAAATTGTTTAAACTGTTAATTAAATCTTTATGAAGTAATAACACCAATGGCTGTAATTTTTTATTAGTTTCCACTACGGCAATTAATTTTTGTTGTTGTTGCGCTTGGTGATATAAGCGAGTCACGATGTCTTTAGGTAAATTAGGTGTGTCACAGGCGCTAAAAAAAGCCCAGTTGCTTGTTATGGCTTTTAGGGCGCTATAAATACCGGATAATGGCCCTAATCGGTCGGGGTTTAAATCACTTATTAATGGATAGCCGAATTTTAGGTAGTCTTGTTTATTTTGATTGGTATTGATAAAAATTTGATTAACCTGGGGTTGTAAATTATTAATACTAAATTCAATAAGTGAAATGCCATTTACTTTTTTTAGGGCTTTGTCTTCACCCATGCGCGAACTCTTGCCTCCAGCTAAAATGATTCCTGATATAGAATTAATGCAGTTAGTAGTGTTCATAACAATTTTTTTACCTTAATGTTTATGACGGTATATTTGCTAGGTTAATTATTATTCGTTTCAGATTATATAGTAAATCCTTGAAAAATATCTAATTTAACCCAGATGTAAGGTGGTAAATTAGTTTATTAAAGATGAGCAAATCTAAGACGCTAATTAATTATGCGGTAGTTTTTGTGGTGATTAGTAATGAAAGTAGATTCGTCAACATATACCGCCTTGGCCGGGATGCGTAAAGGCATAAATAATGCGCGTAAGCATACAGCGGAATTGGCTGGTGCAACGCAGATGAAAGGGCAGGTTGAAAAAGCGAGTGCTTTGCTTGATTTAAAACAAGATCAAATTCAAGTCGAAGCGAATGCTAAGTCGGCAAAAATAAATGATGACGTTATTGGAACGATTATTGATGTTAAAGCCTGACAGCAAAAATACGGGCAATATTATTAATTAATATTATTTAATGCCCAATTAACGTGTTCTCTAATTATTTCAGATGGATCATTTTTTCTGGATTCTAATGATTTTATAATTAACTCAGACTTATTGGCATTGCCTAATGCGACAGCAATATTTCGGCTCCACGATTGATAACCGATACGACGAATTGCCATGCCTTGGGTTTTTTCTAAAAATTCTTGTTCAGTCCACTTAAATAATTCAATTAATTCAATTGAGTTTAGTTGGTGTCGGGGATTAAAATCGGCTTCTTCACTGGATTGACTGAAGCGTGTCCACGGACATACTAACTGGCAATCATCGCAGCCGTAGACTCGGTTTCCAATCATCGCGCGAAACTCCACTGGAATGCTGCCTTTTAATTCGATTGTTAGATAGGAAATACAGCGACGTGCATCAACCGTATAGGGTGCAATTATTGCTTGAGTTGGGCAACTTTCAATGCAGGCGTTGCACGTGCCACAATGATTGATAGCCGGCTTATCAATGGGTAATTCTAAATTGGTATACAGTTCGCCTAAAAAGAACCATGAGCCGTTTTCTTTGTTGATTAAATTGCTGTGTTTTCCAATCCAACCTAAACCGGCTTTTTCTGCGATGGCTTTCTCCAAGACTGGAGCGCTATCGACAAAAGCACGATAGTTAAAGCCATCAATTTGTTGATTTATTTTATCAGCGAGTTTTTGTAACCGTTTGCGCATGAGTTTATGATAGTCTCTGCCTAAGCTATAACGTGAGATGTAAGCTTTTAGGTTATCGTTTAAAATTGATTCCGGGTTTGAATTTTCTTCAGGCAAATAATTTAAGCGGACACTGATGATACGCGTTGTGCCGGGTAGTAGTTGTGCTGGTTGGCTGCGCAGAGTGCCATGCTGCTGCATCCAGTGCATTTCACCATTATGGCCGTTTTTCAACCAATTTAACAAATTAGCTTCGGCTGCCGATAAATTAGTGTCGCTAATCCCGACGGCTTGAAACCCTAGCTCAATTCCCCATTGCTTTATGTTAGTCGCGAGCAGTGTATTTTTTATAATTTTCGGAGATGACTTTTCTATCGGATCCATAGTCGCTATGATAAACCCATGACCCAGAAACCGCATAATTTATATCGCTCTAAACAAGTATCTGAGATGGATCGATTTGCAATCGATCATTTTGATATTCCTGGCAATGTTTTAATGGAACGTGCTGGTGAAGCGGCATTTAAAAAATGCCGTGAAAAATGGCCTGATGCTAAATCCATGGTGGTGTTATGTGGCGTTGGTAACAATGGCGGTGATGGTTTTGTCGTGGCTCGATTAGCGGTTGAAGCGGGACTGACCACTACGGTTTTGCAACTGGGTGATGCCAGTAAATTACAGGGTGATGCTTTTGCTGCTGCTCAACGATTAATGAGTGTTGGTATTGAACCTGAAGCGTTTAGCAGTCAAAACTTGTCAAAATTTGATGTGATAATCGATGCGTTATTAGGCACAGGTTTGCGGGATAATGTATCAGGGGCGTGGCGCCAAGCTATTGCTGCGATTAATTTTTCGGGAACACCGGTGATGTCAATCGACATTCCTTCCGGTTTACATGGTGATACCGGAATCCCTATGGGCGATGCGGTTATTGCCGATTGCACAATGACCTTTATTGGCGTGAAGCAAGGACTGTTAACCGGACAGGCTGCAAACCACTGTGGTGAACTGGATTTTGATAATCTCAATATACCCGATGCGGTTTATACCAAATTTCAACCTACAGCAGTTCGTTTAAAATATCAGAAATCAATTCATCGTTTGCGAGCTCGTGAACAAACTGCTCATAAGGGAAATTTTGGGCATGTGGTTATCGTTGGTGGTGATGAAGGTTATATTGGGGCGGTTCGCTTAGCGGGAGAAGCGGCGTTACGAGCCGGTGCGGGTCTTGTGAGTATCGCAACTCGAGTGAGTCATGCGAGTGTGGTTAATGCCAGTTGCCCTGAATTGATGTGTCATGGAATTGAAAATGCCGAGGCATTGTCAATTTTATTGAAAAAGGCATCAACCATTGTTATAGGGCCCGGTCTTGGTCAATCTTCCTGGGCTGTAGATATGTTTACGCAAGTTTTGGCTCATGATGATGTGCCGTTAGTGGTTGATGCTGATGCTTTAAATCTATTGGCAAAAGAGCCATTGCATAATAATAACTGGGTTTTAACCCCGCATCCGGGTGAGGCTGCTCGTTTATTGCAGCAATCCGTTAAACAGGTCGAACAAGATCGGTATGATGCTATCGCTAAATTAAAACAACGCTATGATGGTGTTGTAATATTAAAAGGGCGTGGTACGTTGATTGCCGTCAAACAAGAACTTATCGGGGTTTGCGCGGAGGGTAACCCGGGTATGGCTTCTGGTGGTATGGGAGATGTGCTTTCAGGTATTATTGCCGGCTTAATCGCCCAAGGATTAAGCAAGGCCAATGCTGCGCGTTTGGCCGTGTGTATTCATAGTGAAGCAGCTGATCAGGCTGCAAAACAATCAGGAGAGCGGGGTTTGCTGGCCAGCGATCTGATGCCGTGGATTAGAAAACTAGTTAATCCTTAATAAATTTAATAAATTGCTCTAATTAACCTTGGAAAAACCATGTTTGATACTACGACACGTATTTTAAAAGACGAGTCAGAAACTATATTATTTGCCAGTGAGTTAGCGAAACTATTTACTGGGGCAAATCCTCCTAATGTGATTTATTTGATTGGTGGCCTCGGTGCCGGTAAAACCACATTAGTTCGTGCAGTGCTTCATGCGTTGGGTTATAAAAATACTGTAAAAAGTCCGACTTACACCTTAGTTGAGCCTTACATTATTGATAATAAAGAATTTTATCACTTTGATTTGTATCGCATGCTTGATCCGGAAGAGTTAGAATTCATGGGAGCACGCGACTATTTTAATGCAAATACGGTTTGTTTTATTGAATGGCCGGAGCAAGGTGTTGGATGGTTACCTCAAGCCGATTTAAGTATTAAATTGACTGTTAAAGGTGATGGTCGGGAATTAGTTATAAATTAAGCTGAGCTTAGGATGGACTGTTTGGTATATTAATTTAATCTGAAAAAGTGATCGATTTGATCGTATTTGAGAGATAACGTGAGCTTTAGAGCTTAACTATTTAAGAAATAAAAAGAAAGACCGATATATTACTTGAATTAAGGCGACTAGATGTCCCATAATTACATTAATATCAAGTAATTTTGTATAATACAGTTAATCTATACTAGAAAAATTATGTTTACGTACCGATTTTTATTATTAGCGTTAGTTTTAGCTGTTGCCGCACCGAGCAGCTATGCCACAACCTTTATTGAGGGTGTGCGCATGTGGCAGGCTCCGGATAATACTCGTTTGGTATTTGATTTAAGTAATCGAGTGACTCATGATTTGTTTACCATGAAGTCGCCTAATCGAATTGTCATTGATTTAAAAAATACCAACTTGATAACCTCATTAAGCAATTTAAAATTGGAGTCTGATAATGTTTTGCGTGGCGTTCGTACCGCGAAAAGAAACAAAAATGATTTGCGTATTGTTTTAGATTTGAAAAAAGCGGTTAAACCAAAAAGCTTTGTATTGTCTCCCAATAAAGATTATGGGCACCGTCTGGTTCTTGATTTATATACTAAAAAGTCGAAACACAAAAGACATAAACCAAAAATAAAACGTTATTCACCCAATAGACCTCGTGATGTCATTATTGCGATTGATGCCGGACACGGTGGTGATGATCCGGGTGCCATTGGTTATCGCGGTACAAAAGAAAAGAAAATTGTGTTACAAGTGGCCAAAAAACTCGCGCGAAGAATTAATCGCCAAAAAGGCATGAAAGCCGTTTTAATTCGTAAAGGCGATTATTATGTGGGGCTAGGTAAACGCGTAGAACTGGCCAGAGAAGATCAAGCTGATTTATTTATATCGCTTCACGCGGATGCTTTTCGAACTAAAAAAGCGAAAGGTTCATCGGTATATGTGTTATCCGATAATGGCGCTAGTAGTGAAGCCGCCGGTTGGTTGGCCAATAAAGAAAATAACTCTGATTTAATTGGAGGGGTAAGCTTAGGCGATAAAGATGATTTGCTTAAATTAGTGCTCGTTGACATGGTAAAAAATTCTACCTTGGAAGACAGCCATCGTGTTGCGAAACAAGTTTTACGAAAGTTGAAAAGCGTCAATTCACTTCATAAGCGGCATGTAGAAAAAGCAGGCTTTCGAGTGTTAAAAGCACCCGATATGCCATCAATTTTAATTGAAATGGCATTTATTTCTAATCCAAAAGAAGAATCACGTTTACGTAATGGTCAGTATCAGACTAAAATGTCGAAAGCTATTCTACGTGGTGTGCAAAGCTATTTTAAATCTAATGCCCCTCCGGGAACAAAATTAGCCCTGATGAAAGCCAAAGAGCATAAGATTTCCAGTGGTGAAACCTTGTCACATATAGCAAAAAAATATCAGGTTAGTATTAAAGGAATACGCATTGCGAATAACCTACCCAATGATAAATTAATCATTGGTAAAATATTGCAAATTCCAGTTATTTGATATTAGTTAATCTCAGGTATGCACTAGACTAAAGAATAAGAGTTGCTTAAAACACCTTATCTGAGTTTCAAGAAAATTAAGCTATTCTGCTTGATGGTTTAAATGGTAAAATTACTATCGCTTACTAGCAATAGTTCATTTTAATAAACGACATGTCTGACCATACTATTTCAAAAAATAAAATTCGAAAACTGCCAATCAGCTTATCCAATCAAATAGCTGCTGGCGAAGTTGTTGAACGACCAGCTTCTATTTTAAAAGAGTTAATTGAAAATAGTATTGATTCTGGTGCCAATCAAATTCGAATTGATATTCAACAGGCCGGTTTAGAAAAAATCAGTGTTACTGACAATGGCTGTGGAATTCCTGCCAATGAATTACATCTGGCTGTTAGCCCTCACGCGACCAGTAAAATTTATTCTCAGGAACAACTGGGACATATTAATACCCTTGGTTTTCGAGGCGAGGCGTTGGCGAGTATCGCTTCAGTATCAAAATTTGAAATCACCTCAAAAGTAGCTGAAGATGACACTGCGTGGAGATTGGATTATTCAAATAAAAATAAATCATCTTATGATGAACAAGACGTTAATAATTTAAAGTTAACTCCGATGGCTCATCCTATTGGAACGACAGTGACGGCAAATAAGATATTTTATAATACACCTGCCCGAAAAAAATATTTACGAACCGAACGAACCGAGTATTTACATGTAGAACGCGTTATAAAACAATTGATATTAAGTGATTTTAATTCAGCATTTGTATTTATTCATAATGAACGCGAAGTATATCGCTTTCAACAAGCACTGGATCAATCTGCTCAAGCGCGTCGAATATTAAAAATATGCGGTAAATCCTTTTACGATAATAGTGTAACACTTAATTTTAAAGCCTCCGGCATGACATTAACCGGTTGGCTAGCAACGAGCCATTATTCTAGAGCTAGTGCTGATACGCAGTATTTTTATATTAATGGTCGAATAATACGTGATCGGGTAATTTTTCACGCAATTCGTTTGGCATTCCAAGATAAAATACCTGAAGGGCGTTATGTTGCTTATGTTTTGTATTTAACGATTGGTACTGAGTTTATCGATGTTAATGTCCATCCAACTAAGCATGAAGTTCGGTTTGATGATATGCGATTGGTTCATGATTTTTTAACTCATGTTATCACTCAGGCGTTAAATTCTAATAGTTTTAATGATGATAACAACATTAAAGAACAACGTGACGATGTTGATTTGGTTTCTGAAATAAAACCAAATTATTATACCGCTTCAAAAACTAAAGAAAATGAAAGTAGTAAAGAAACTTCCAATAAATTACCTCAAGTATTTTTTGGAACGGTATTAACAATTTTTAAACAACGATACGCTTTAACTGAACATCAATCTGACATTAAATTAATCGATATTAAACAAGCACAAAGTTATTTAACGGCTCTAAATTTAATGGAACAGCTTACGAATAAGCTTATACAATCTAAACCTTTAATGATTCCGGTGAGCATAACATTAGAACAAAAACAAATTGATGTTATTGACAATAAAATATGCTTTTTAAATGAATTAGGGATAGAGCTGACTGTTACCGGGTTAAATTCGCTGTTATTACGTACTATACCGGTAGCGCTAACGGGTATTGATTATATTACATTATTTAAAAATATCGCGATATTTTTATTGGACTCAGCAACCACTGAAATTAAAATATCGAACTTAATTCCTGTGCTTTGTCATGCGGATTTAATCGATAATCATAATATTAATTTTGATTATGCTTTAGCTTTAGTTACTAACTTAAACAAACTTGATAAAACTTTATTACTGTCTCACGATATTAATTGGTGGCAGTTACTTAGTATTGATGACTTTGAACGACTGTTAAACGATAAACGATAAAAGTAATGATAAATTCAACATTGCCTCCAGCAATTTTTTTAATGGGGCCTACGGCCTCTGGTAAGACTGCGATCGCGCTAGAACTCGTTAAACAGTTACCGGTTGATATTATTAGTGTGGATTCGGCATTAATTTATCGCGATATGAATATTGGTACAGCGAAACCCGATGCCGAGACACTGGCGCAAGCTCCACATCGGTTAATCGATATTATTGATGCTAGTGAATCGTATTCGGTTGCTCAGTTTTGTGATGATGCTTTACGTGAAATGAAGGCTATTATTAATCGTGATCGTATTCCACTATTAGTTGGTGGCACAATGTTGTATTACAAAGCACTTCGTCATGGTTTATCGAATATGCCAAGTAGTGATCCTGTTATTCGTGAAAAATTGAAATTACAAGCGACTGAAATGGGCTGGCCTTATATGCACGAGCAATTAGCGCAAATTGATCCTAGTACCGCCGCTAGATTACACCCGAATGATCCTCAGAGAATTCAACGGGCTTTAGAGGTGTATGAAATTTCTGGTAAACCAATTTCGGCGTTTCATGCGCAAAGCCAAAATTATACACTTGATTATAATGTTATTGATTTAGTTGTGGCACCTTCTCAACGCTCGGTATTACATGCCAATATCGAGTTACGTTTTAATCAGATGCTTGATAGTGGCTTGATTGATGAAGTTCAGCAATTTTATTTACGCGGTGATCTGAGTCTAGATAAGCCGTCGATGCGTTGTGTTGGTTATCGCCAAGTTTGGGAATATCTCGATGGTTACTTGTCGAAGCCAGAAATGACTGATCGTGCCATTATTAGTACACGGCAATTGGCGAAACGGCAATTTACATGGTTGCGCTCTGAGTCTCCACATGACTGGATTGACAGTCTTGAAAAAAATTTTTTGAATAAAGCCTTGAAAAAAATCAGACAATCTCCATATATAAATAACTTATAGCCAGTAATGCGTCTATTGAATAGCCCTCTGACCTCTATCGTTAATAATACGATAGGTTTGTGCTAGTATTAGGCTGCATTCTTAGGAATTCGTGGAAATTCATAGGAATTTGTGACAATTTTGAATTGTTGACATTTATTTGGTCAATTTTTAATCGTTATGAGATCCCGAAATACGGGACGGATTACACTCCATACAATTAAAATACAAGGAGATTTTATTATGGGTAAGGGGCAAGCATTGCAAGATCCTTTCTTAAATGCGCTCAGGAAAGAACGAATTCCTGTGTCTATTTTTCTCGTAAATGGTATTAAGCTACAAGGGCAGGTTGAATCATTTGATCAATTTGTCGTGTTATTGCGTAATAGTGTTAACCAAATGGTATATAAACATGCAATTTCAACGATAGTGCCATCGCGTAATATTAAATTACCAATGGCGGATGAAATCGAATCGTCAAATACTGTTACGGGTAATAGTTAGTTTAATTATTATTTCCAGTTATTGCAGGAGCTTCCAGATTGTTTGAACGACCTAAAAGTGGCGAACGTGCAGTTATCGTCCACATTGAATATTATGGTTCAACAGTAGAAGATAGTCTGGCAGAGTTCAAAGAACTAGCGCGTTCTGCTGGTGCCGAGGTGTTAGATATTCTGACAGGCTCACGCACAGCTCCTGATCCACGTCATTTTATTGGTAAAGGAAAAATTGAGGAACTCAAAACACTCGTTCAATCGCTTGATGCTGAAATTGTGTTATTCAACCATGAATTATCGCCAGCACAAGAACGTAATATTGAAGCCAGTATTGAATGCCGAGTGCTTGATAGGACGGGATTAATACTTGATATTTTTGCTCAACGCGCTCGAACGCATGATGGTAAGTTACAAGTTGAATTAGCTCAATTAAGCCATTTAGCGACACGTTTAGTACGTGGTTGGACGCATCTTGAACGTCAAAAAGGCGGGATTGGATTAAGAGGTCCTGGGGAAACTCAATTAGAAACCGATCGACGTTTATTAAATGAACGTATTAAGCAATTGAATAAGCGTTTAAAACGT
>VAPL010038098.1_pt1 | contig 33046 bp, 33 predicted proteins | sample 3395061 | NCBI WGS metagenome assembly VAPL01 (sample SAMN08290444, study PRJNA428436) | hydrothermal vent metagenome | isolation source: Deep-sea hydrothermal vent chimney 2 | place: Pacific Ocean: Juan De Fuca Ridge | depth 2182 m m | reverse complement strand
AGGCTCATCTGGTTTTTCTTCTTCCTTCTTCTTCATTGAGTTAATGCCTTTGATCAATAGGAAAATTGCAAAAGCGACAATTAAGAAGTTGATGATTGTGTTGATGAACAGCCCGTAGTTTAGTGTTGCAGCGCCTTCACCGTCGCCGAGCGCGAAGACAAGCTCACTGAAGTCAACGCTGCCCATGATCATGCCGATCGGCGGCATGATTACATCGGCAACCAGCGACGAGATAATCTTGCCGAACGCCGCACCAATGATGATGCCGACGGCCATGTCGACGACGTTTCCGCGCATCGCAAACTCTTTGAATTCTTTAAGCATTTGATCGATCCTCTTATGTTGTTCTTAATTATTATTATAGAGTGACCGATTGTACCCCTATTAGTGTTTCAGGCCAGCGATTTCACAGCTTGGGCAGACACCGTGATCGAGGGCGTAGGCGTCCTGTACGTAGTAGGCACGGCAGTGCTTGCAGTTCGCCAGATAGAGTTCGTCGTTATACGAAATACACTGCAGAAGGTTCCAGGCCCACTCAAAACTCAACTGTGGATGTCGATGCAGAACCAAATAAGTCTCGTAAGCACGGCACAGACGATGGCCGAACTCGACGTCCGGGCGCGGCCAGCGCGGGTGCACGAAATCGTTCTGATCGATACGCACTAACAGCCCGACAGAGAACAACGCAACCAGCGTTGTTGCCTGTATCTGGTTCCGGGAGTTCTTGACGAAGCGGTTTATCTGCCGCGGCGATTTTCCTCGCCGACGTTTGACCCCGGAGGTTTCGCTATTGCGAAAATAGGTCGCATACAGTTTTCGTATGCGATCGTCCGAGAGTCCTGTGCATTCGCGAATCGTACGTGTGCGGGCTTCGTGGCGAATCATCCTGAGGGCGAGTTCGAATTGGCTGCGCTCGCCTGAATAGCGATTGTCGGTTAATCTCATTTCTCAACCTTTTGACAGAAAAAGACCATATGAAGGATGACAATACTCTATACTATCTAATAGTGGTCAGACAAGACGAAATACAGTAAATCGAGAAACTAACAAGAAATGCAATGGGAGCGACACGAAATGCAGCAGATAATGGAATACGCGGGCCCCGGCCAGGATGACTATGCGAATGTTCTGGCGCTGAATACGGCATACATTAAAGCCAGCTCCGACCTCAAGGGCCCGCAACGAGGACGTCTGGCAACGGCGCCGTTCTTGTTGTTTTCGCTACGGGAAAACGATCTTGAGTGGTGGCAAAAGGCTTTAATGAACGATCGGCAGGGCGATCTGATGGCCGAACCTGAGCAACTGAATACCTCGCTGCGGCGTATTCAGACTGCGGCTCTGGGCTTTCTTTGGCAATTGGCGCGGCGAAATCCCTATGTGGCCCGAGTTGTCAGCGGTGCGACCATCTCATGGTGCGAAATGATTACCGATCTGCCGCTGGTGACGTTGCTGGATCGCGCCGGTGCGCGCGGTGACCTGATCAAATCGCGTCTTGGGCATCCCGATACTATCGCAGAGCGCCTGCTTGGCGACGGCGTCAGTTCACGACGCGAGCTGCGCCGATCGTCGCAGCTTCGAGCATTGCAGGCGTTGCTGACACACACAGAGCTTGATCAATATACGCGCCTTCCGGCCGCCGCCTGCAGCCTGTCCGGCCCCATGCGGGTGCGCGACAAGAAGTTGTGACGACAACAACGTGTCGCGGTTACAATACGCGGCCCCATGAATGCCCTGACTATAAAAAACCTGAGCAAAACCTATGACGACGGCAATCAGGCGCTGAAGGGCATTGACCTTAACGTCAAGGCGGGCGATTTCTATGCGCTGCTGGGACCGAATGGCGCTGGCAAGACTACGGCGATCGGCATCGTCAGCTCGCTGGTCAATAAATCTGCCGGTGAGGTGAAAATTTTCGGTCACAGCCTGGACACAGATCTTGAAGCGGCAAAGTCCTGCCTGGGTCTGGTGCCACAGGAAATCAACCTCAATCTCTGGGACACTGCTGCCAATATCGTTAGCAATCAGGCCGGCTACTACGGAATAGGCGGGAGAGTGGCGCGCCAGCGGGTTGAAAAGTACCTGCGCGCTATGCATTTGTGGGACCGGCGCGACGATATCGCGCGTCGCCTTTCCGGCGGCATGAAGCGCAGGCTTATGATCGCCCGGGCCCTGGTACACGAGCCACGACTCCTTATTCTCGATGAGCCGACGGCTGGCGTCGACATAGAGATTCGGCGTTCAATGTGGGAATACCTGCAGAAAATAAACGACTCGGGTACGACGATTATCCTGACTACGCATTATCTGGAAGAGGCGGAATCCTTATGCCGACACATCGGCATCATCGATGAGGGAAAAATAATCGAAGATGCAAAGATGAGTACTGTGTTGCGAAAGCTGCAGCGCGAGGTATTGATTCTCAGTCTCGGCAGCAGTTTGACGCAAGCACCCCAACTCGATGGCTTCAAGGCCAAGCTTCGGGAAGACTGCGAACTCGAAATCGAGAAGGGGCCTGATCGCGATATCAACGATTTATTCAAGCAGCTCAATGCGCACGATATCAAGGTCGTTAGTCTTCGCAATAAGGCAAATCGTCTCGAAGAGTTGTTCTTGCGGCTGGTGGAAAATAAGAAAGAAAACGGGGCGGTGGCATGAATATCGCGCTGAATGTGGTCGCTGTCCAAACCATCATTCGCAAGGAAGTGACTCGGGTTTTGAGAATCTGGGTTCAGACGATCGTACCGCCGGCAATTACGATGACGCTGTACTTCATCATTTTTGGCAATTTGATTGGCAGGCGCATCGGTACCATGGATGGCTTCGACTACATGCAATACATTGCGCCGGGGCTGATCATGATGTCGGTTATCACCAATTCTTACGGCAACGTGGTGTCGTCGTTCTTTGGTGCGAAATTCAGTGGCCACGTTGAAGAGATGCTGGTGTCGCCGATGTCGAATGCGGCGATTATCATCGGGCATGTGGCTGGCGGTGTATTGCGGGGCTTGTTGGTCGGGTTGCTGGTAACGGTCATCGCGTTGTTTTTCACGCGGCTTGAAGTTGCTCATCCGTGGATCATGCTTTCTATTGTGCTGCTGTCCTCGATCGTTTTTTCGCTCGCCGGATTTATCAACGCCGTGTTTGCGACCAAGTTTGACGATATTTCAATTGTTCCAACCTTCGTACTCACACCGCTGACATACCTCGGTGGCGTGTTTTATTCGATATCGATGTTGCCGGAATTCTGGCAAGGCGTGTCGAGAGCCAATCCGATTCTTTACATGGTGAACGCGTTTCGCTACGGCATTCTCGGAACATCGGACATCAGTATCGTGTATGCCTACACCATCCTCGTTGGTTTCGTCGTATTGCTGTTTTCGGCCTGTGTGATGCTGATGCGAAAGGGCGTGGGAATGCGGGCATAGCGCCGTTGGCTTATTTGCGCGGCACCAAGAATACATCTCCCTGATAATTGAGTACGACACCGTCCGGAGTAATTTCAACGACCACCGGACCTTCGTCCAGTCGCGATCCCTCGCGAAGCTTGACCATATTGATGAAAACAAAACGGTTTTCGGCTTCGGCGCTGAATACGTGAATGTCGAGATGCAGCTCTGGAAGGTCCAGAAAACCACTCGCTCGCATCTCATGAATGCTTGGATACAGATCTTCTGGCGGTATGGACGACGGATCTTGTGAGATGAGTACGGGGCGGACGGTGCGTCTTTCCTGTTGCACCGGGGAGACCGTCGTCGATTGCTCCTGTTTACCGGGCGGCCTTTGCTGAGCGGCACTGACCTGATCCTCGAAGCTCGGTTGAAGTCGACGCTGCGGATCCGGCGGCGGGTGCTGGCGAACGGTTGTCGTCGTTTGCGAAGGTCCGTCGTCCTGTTGCAATAGCAAGCCGAGGAGAACAGCAAGATTTACGGCCAGCAGCAGCCCGCCAATCCACAGCCAGCGTGGAACCGGCGGCGTGCCGGGGCTGGATGGCACCGCTGCGAACTCTGCGCTGCTGTTTTGCTGTCGCTCAGCTTCGGATTTCCTTAGTGCGTCAAGTATGAATGACATGAGTCAGTTCCTGGCAAATCGTGGAACGGTCAGCCGTGGCGACGCGTCGGGTCGGAGTAAGGAATTGATAATAATCTGTGTTTGTTGCCCGGCTACGCCGTCTACATCCAGGCGATTGTCGCGTTGAAACAGGCGTACGATATTCTCCAGATCCGCGTCGTAATAGTCGCTGGTTTCACTGCGGTATCGCTCGTTGATACTGGTCAGGTTTTGACGCAGCTGGGCAACCTCAGGGCCGCTTGAGCCGGGCGACAGGCCTGCCGTTGTTCCCCCTGGGGGCCGCCATAGCAGCAGGTAGTCGCCGTACCAGATGTCCGTGACCGCAGACACCGGATGAGTGACCACCACACCGCCGATGGACAGTTCGACGCTATCGTCATGAATCGCCAAAAGGACAAGTTCGTGAGCGGAGCCGGTGTTGTCCACCACGGAGATGATCGCCGGGCGGTTCAGTCGTCTGAGTCCATTCCAGGAGCTACGCTGTGACAGGCACGCGAGTCCGGATTCCACCACCTGCTCACAAGCACTTTGCGAGCCACTGGTGTATTCGATACCCCAGAGCGCCAGCAATGACGACAGCGCGAAATCGGTCGTTGTCAGCTCGCCCGCAAGCGCCAGTTGCTCGGTTAGCGTTGGTTCAACGGTTTCGATCACCGCCGCCGCCGTCGGCTCTTCCGGCTGCGCCGCCTCGGTCACGGCAGATTGCGATACCGGCGGCACCCGGTCGGCCTCGAGCGCTGTCGATGGCCGATTTTGCGACCAGATCGCTCCGAGAACCACTGCCGCAATGATTACTCCGGCTGCCGTCGCAAGGCGCCCCGGTGTCGGAGACCGCTCGAGTTCCCCCGCGACCTCCAGAGCTGCGCGCTTGATCAGCCGTTTGGTGATGACGCGGGATTCCTGGCTATAGGCACCGAGCAGCGCGCGATCGCAAATAACGTTGATTAACCGCGGTACGCCCTGCGATAGCCGGAAAACTTCCTTTTTGGCGCCGCTGTCGATGACCTCGCCCAATGCGCCGGCGACTCGAAGGCGATGCTCGATGTAGAGAGCGGTCTCGTCTCGAGTGAGCGGCTCCAGGTGGTAGCGTCCGGTAATGCGTTGTGCCAACTGCCTGAGGTCGTTGCGGCCGAGTAACTCGCGCAGTTCCGGTTGTCCAATCAGAATGATTTGCAACAGCTTTTGCTTGGACGTTTCAAGATTGGTCAGCAGCCGGACTTGTTCGAGGACCGCCGGAGCCAGGTTTTGTGCTTCGTCCACAACGAGGATCGTTCGCCGTCCGTCGGCATGGGCGCTCAAGAGGTGCTGGTTCAGCACGTCTGTCAGTGCCTTTATGCTGTCTTTTTGATCCGGAACCTCGGCGCCGAGTTCTTCGCAAATCGTCTGCAGGAATTCATCAGCGGTAATCTGTGGATTGAGCACCACCGCAACATCGGCATTGTCGGGCATGCGGTTCAGCAACAGGCTGCGCACCAGCGTTGTCTTGCCGGTGCCGACTTCGCCCGTTAGCTGCACGAAGCCGCCGCTTTCGGTTACGCCATACACCAGGTGCGCGAGCGCCTCGCCGTGCCGCTCGCTCAGAAAAAGGTAACGCGGGTCCGGTGTTATCGAGAACGGTTTTTCGTTGAGCCCGAAAAAGCTGGTGTACATCGCCTCGATTCTACCCTATCGCCTGAGCGTCTTGGCTCGCCCAACGGACAGTGAGCCGAATTTATGACGAATTTCGTCCAGCGTTTCATCGATTACTGCGGGGTTTTGCACGCATTCGTCCGCGAAAAGGTCGGCTTGTTCGGCGGCGGCGAGTTTGCTGCCGCCAACGCCAAGCAAGCGGACCCTGGCGTTCGGATTGTCGGCGAGCCAGGCGTGCAGCAGCTCTCTTGCGATCGCGTATAGCTGATCGGTGCCGTTGGCCGGCGGGTGAATGCTGCGTTGCCGTGTGCAGGTCGAGAAGTCTGCGCGGCGGATCTTCACGTTTACGGTGCCGGCGCCGAGTGAGGCCTTGCGAAGTCGCGTTGCGGTACGTTCGGTCAGTCGCAACAGTTCGCGGTCCATATCTTTCGGCCGCGATAAGTCCTGCTCGTAAGTTTCCTCGGCGCTGATCGACTTTTCTTCGCGGCTGGGCACAACCGGCCGGCTGTCGATTCCCGCCGCCCGCTCGCGCGTTCGTTGTGTAAAGCGACCAAACACCGGTTCGAGATCACGGCTGTCTGCCTTGCGCAGATCGTGCACCGTTGAAACGTGAATGGTGGCCAGTCGTTTCAGCGTCTCACGACCGATCCCCGGAATTACGCGCACCGGCAGCGGATCCAGTTTTTTCCGATAAGCACTTGGCATGACAACACTCAGGCCGTCCGGTTTGTCCAGATCGGAGGCGATTTTCGCGACAAGTTTGTTTTCCGCAACTCCGACGGAGGCTGTGAGTCCGGTTTCTTCGAGTATGCGATGCTTGATATTCGCCGCGATTTTCTCCGGTGAACCAAACAGCTTCACGCTGGCTGTTACATCAAGAAAGGCTTCATCGAGAGACAGTCCTTCGACGAGTGGCGTGAACTCACGAAAAATAGCGAAGATACGCTCCGATGCCTCTTTATAGTGCGACATTCGTGGCTTCACACACACCAGGTGGTCGCAACGCCGTTTCGCTTCGGCCATCGGCATCGCGGAGCGGATGCCGAACCTGCGTGCCTCGTAACTGGCGGCAGCCACGACACCGCGATTGCCGGTGCCACCGACGACCAGCGGTTTGTCGCGCAGGTCAGGATTGTCGCGTTGTTCGACGGATGCGTAAAAGGCGTCCATGTCGACGTGCAGTACGCTGCGAACGGGAGTTGGCATGCGACTATCGGCCGCGCTCAACAATGTATCGTGCGAGCCATTCAAGCGGTGCCGCCGAAACACCGAAGCACTCGATGTTTTGCAACGCTCCGGCGAGCAACTCGTCGCAGCGACGTCGTGAAGCGTCGAGACCAAACAGTGCCGGATAGGTGGCCTTGTTGCGGGATTCGTCAGAACCTGCCGGTTTGCCAATGACCTCGGTGTCGCCCTCGACATCCAGAATGTCGTCCTTGATCTGAAATGCGACGCCAATGGCTCGCGCGAATCGGCGCAGCGAATCGGCGTTTGCCGCGGGCAGGTCCGCGCGCAGCAAGCTCGGTGAGACGATGGCCGCGTGAATCAGCGCGCCGGTCTTTAGTGCATACATGTGATCGAGTTCGCTGACGGAGAGCACCGTGCCTTCGGCGGCGAGATCAATCGATTGTCCGCCAGTCATGCCAGTCGATCCGCAGGCCTCGGTGATCAGTCGCACGAGTTTGATTGCGGCGCCGGCAGGTGCGCCACGCAGGCTGGCAAGCACCGAAAACGCAAGCGGCTGTAATGCGTCCGCAGCCAGTATTGCGGTCGCCTCGTCGTACTTCTTGTGCACCGTTGCCTTGCCACGGCGCAGATCGTCATCGTCCATAGCGGGTAAATCATCGTGCACCAGCGAAAAGGCATGAATCAACTCGATCGCGACGGCCGGCGCATCCAGCAGTTCGGTATCGATTTGCAGGCACTCACCTGCCGCATACACCAGCAGCGGGCGCACCCGCTTGCCGCCATTGAGAACCGCGTAGCGCATCGCCTCGTGCAGTCGTTTTGGCCCCGTTGTTGGCGTTGGCAGTGCTGCATGTAAACGCTCATTGACCCGGTCGGTGTAGGCAGTCACACGGTCTTCGAAATACTCTGGCACAGGGTTTATCGCGATACGTCGGGCCGTGTAGCGTACACGGAAATCTACCGTTGCGCGCGCGTCCCTGGGCTATAATTCGCGTCCACTACCGGTTCCAAGTATCAGGAAATTCGCGCATGCAGGCGACCGCAATCGCACAGCCGAACATTGCCCTTATCAAGTACTGGGGCAAACGAGACGTCGCCCGGAATTTGCCGGCCGTCGGTTCTATCTCGATTACCTTGCGTGCGTTGTACACAGAAGTCCGTGTTGAGCTCGATGCGAGCCTGTCGGCGGATGTTCTGCTGATCAATGAGCATGAGGATCAAAATCGCTTACCTCGTATCAGCGCATGCCTGAACCGCGTTATTGGCGAGCAGCGATTACCGGCACGCATCGTCAGCAAGAGTAACTTCCCAATAGCGGCGGGGTTGGCGTCGTCGGCATCCGCGTTCGCAGCAACAACTGTCGCTGCTGCTGCTGCTGCGAATCTGTCCTTGGGTACCGAGGAGCTGGCGCGCCTTGCGGGGCGTGCGTCCGGATCGGCCGCTCGCTCGTTGTACGGAGGTTTTGCGGAGCTTGGTAACGCCGGCGACACTATCCATCTCTCGTCCCTATGCGACGAACAGTCGTGGCCGTTGCAGGTAGTTGTTGCGATTACTGAAACCGGTCCAAAAGCGACCGGCTCGACCGAGGCGATGGAAATATCCCGGGCGACATCGCCGTTCTACGACAGTTGGATCGAACGGCAGGACGACGACCTGGACGCGGCGCGCGCCGCGATAGAAAAGCGGGATTTTGCGAGTCTTGCGAGTATCGCCGAACACAATTGTCTGAAAATGCATTCCGTCATGTGGGCGTCTCGACCACCAATGGTCTACTGGAATCCGGCGACGATACGTTGCATGCAGACAGTTCGAAAACTGCAGCAGCAAGGTCTCGGGGTCTTTTTTACGATCGACGCCGGCCCGCAGCTAAAGGCGGTGTGTCTGCCAGAGGATGCCGATGCGGTGAGCCAGGCATTGTCCGCCACGCCCGGCGTACGCAAGATCATGACCAGCGGTCTGGGCCCGGCGGCCAGACTGGTCGACGAACCGTGATGAACGTACGCAGCGCCAGTGCGCCCGGCAAGGTGGTGCTCAGCGGCGAGTATGCGGTGCTCAACGGAGCGCCCGCAATTTGCATGGCGATAGACCGGCGCGCGCGTGTGAGTGTTGCCGATATCGAGGGTCCGCTCAGTCGTGTTACTGCACCTGGGTTCAATGCCGGGGTTGGTCAGTTCGAAGCGACCGGCGAAGGCATTCAATGGCAGGGCGGCGGGCCACGGTTCGAGATCGTGGATTCGGTCTGGCGCGCAATGAACCGGGAGCCACGTCAGGCAGCAGCCGTCAATCTGGACACGACAGAGTTCATCGATGCGGTGACCGGAGAAAAAACAGGCATCGGTTCGAGCGCCGCACTTGCGGTTGCGCTGTGCGCCGCTATCGAGGGCACCCCCGAAGTTGCCACGGTCGCGCAAGTAGCGCACGCTGATTTACAGGGTGGTGCGGGCAGCGGCGCAGATGTGGCTTGCAGCCTGAAGGGTGGACTCATCGAATACCGGGCCGCGGGGCGAAGCGCGACTGCGCTGCAGTGGCCCAAGGGTTTGTTCTTTCGTCTCATCTGGACCGGCGTTGCCGCGCGTACGGCGGACAAACTCGCGCTGCTTGAGGCGAGTGCTCGCCTGGCGTCCTATGACCGATTGCTGGCCGCGGCGGAAACTATGGCGAGCGTCTGGCGCGGCGAAGACGCGGCTCAGATCGTCCGTGAGTACGGTGGCTACATTGAGCACCTGCGGTTGTTTAGCGCCGACCACCATCTCGGCTTTTTCGATGCGGGTCACGAACAGCTCAGGTGTGCGGCGCTCGAGGCGAACCTGGTGTACAAACCCTGCGGCGCAGGGGGCGGCGACATCGGCATCCTCTTGGGTACAGACGAGGGTGCGCTCAATACGTTTACCGATGCATTGACGGCAAACTACACGCTGATCGAATGCGGGCTGGACAGTCGCGGCGTGACGTTAGACGCGTCCGTTCCCGATTTCTCGGGAGCACTGGCGACGTGACCGATTCGCGGTTGTCCGGTCTGTATTCGCTGGGCGTTGCCGAGCGTATCGGCGAACTCAGGCGGCGGGGATGGTTGTCTCCGGAGGCGGCAAAAGACTTGCTGTCGGGGCGTCAGGTTTTATCCGTCGCCGCAGCGGACAGCATGATCGAGAACGTGGTCGGAGTTTTCGGTTTGCCGTTGGCGATCGCTCCGAATTTCATCGTCAACGATCGCGAATGCATCGTGCCACTCGTCGTCGAGGAACCCTCCATCGTCGCCGCACTCAGTAACGCCGCAGCATTGGCCCGTGCAGCGGGTGGCTTTACCGCAAACTCGGACGAGTCTCTGTTGGCCGGGCAGATTCACCTCGTTGGCATGACCGATTGTGCGGCGTCGATTGCGGCGCTGGAGGCGGCGAGGAGCGAACTCCTTGAGCTGGCTGAACAAGTACACCCGCGGCTGACGAAACGTGGTGGCGGCGTGCGGGATATTGAGGTTCGGGAACTTGAGTTGCAGAATTCTGAGCCACTGATCGCCGTGCACGTGCTGGTCGATACCTGCGATGCGATGGGCGCCAATCTGGTCAATACTATCTGCGAATCGATAGCGCCAAGAGTGGCCGAGCTTTGTAATGGAGAGGTGGCTCTACGAATACTGTCGAACCTCGCTGACCGAGCAGTGGTCGCCGCAAACGTTCAATACCCAAGCGCTGTGCTGGCGACAAGTACGATGACCGGCGAGCAGGTTCGCGACCGCATTGTAACGGCCAGCGAAATTGCGCTGGTCGACCCGTATCGTGCCGCGACGCACAACAAGGGCGTCATGAACGGTATCGACGCGCTGGCAATCGCGACCGGCAACGATTGGCGTGCGCTCGAAGCCGGGGTTCATGCCTACGCGGCACGCAGCGGCCAATACGCCGCTGTCACCCGCTGGTCGGTCGGCGCCAACGGCGACTTGCTGGGCGAAATCAGGGTACCGCTGAAGCCCGGTATTGTGGGTGGTACGGCAACGTCGAATCCCGCCGTAAAGCTGGGTCTTGCCATTGCCGCCACGGATACCGCGCAGCAGTTGGCGGAGCTGATGGCGGCCGTTGGTCTGGCACAGAATTTCTCTGCTTTGCGTGCTTTGGTGTCCAGCGGTATTCAACAGGGCCATATGCGTCTGCACGCGCGCAGCGTGGCGAGCGCCGCAGGCGCGTCGGAAGATCGGCTGGATCGGGTAGCCGATAGACTGGTTGAAAGCGGTGAGGTAAAGGACTGGAAGGCAACCGAGATCTTGGCAGAACTCGATGCAGTTCAGTTGGACGAAAGTGCCGCTACTGCCAGCGCTGCCGGGAAGGTCATCTTGTCCGGCGAGCATGCGGTCGTGTACGGATATCACGCGCTTGCAATTCCGATTCCCGACGCTGTACAAGCGGCGGTCGCGTTGTCTGATCACGGCACGATGCTGACGGTGCCCGAATGGGGGCTGAGTCACCGCGTCGATCCGGCGAGCGACGGTGGTGTCGATGCTGTCGTGAGCCTGATCATGCGGCGACTCGGCGTTGCTCAGTCGAACTTCAATATAAGAGTATCGTCCGTGTTGCCGCGCGGCATGGGCCTCGGCTCTTCCGCTGCGATCGCAGTTGCAGTGACTCGCGCGATTGCGCGGTGCGCCGCGATCGATCTTGGCGACGAGAAGACAAATGAGATCGCGTACGAGTGCGAAAAGCTTGCGCACGGCACGCCCTCCGGTATCGATAATACGATTTGCTGTTTCGGTGAAGCGATACTGTTTCACCGTGACGATGAACCGCGCGTTGAAGTGTTGCGATTGCATGAGACGCCGCCGCTGGTCATCGGCTTTAGCCACGAATCCGGACAGACGTTTGAGCAAGTTGCTGGCGTCCGGGAGCGGCGTCAGCAACATTCGCAGATTTACGACGCGATCTTCAGGCAAATCGATCACATTAGTTTGGAAGGCGCGAAATTGTTGGTCAGTAGACAGTACGGTGAGTTGGGTCAGATGATGAATATTTGCCAGGGCCTGCTAAACGCAATTGAGGTTTCAACGCCCGAACTCGAAAACATGGTGGCGCTGGCGCGCGCGAATGGCGCGGTGGGCGCCAAGCTGACAGGGGCGGGCGGCGGCGGTTCGATTGTTGCGTTGTGCCCGGGTGTCGAAGACCAGGTGCACACCGCATTCCGGCAGGCAGGCTTTCGCACATTGCGAGTGAACACCGCACGAGGGTCTGCCGCTTGAACAATCCGCACCGTGTCGTCTCGTCTGAAGCCGAAAAACTCATACTCGTCGACGTCGACGATCGGGAGATCGGCTATCGCTCAAAAGCAGAATGTCACGATGGCGGCGGTGTTCTGCATCGGGCGTTTTCCCTGTTCCTGTTCAACGATACCGGCGAATTGTTGTTGCAACGACGAAGTTCAGAAAAACGCCTGTGGCCCGGATATTGGTCCAATAGCTGTTGCAGCCATCCGCGGCGTGGCGAGACACTGCCGACAGCGACGCAACGGCGCTTGAGCGACGAACTGAATATTTCCGCAAAACTCGAACACGTTTATCAGTTTCGTTACGAGGCGGCGTTCGGCGATGCGGGCTCGGAAAATGAGCTGTGCCATGTCTATCTTGGCAAGATTGACGGCGACGTGCGTCCGAACGACAGCGAAATTGACGACGTGCGGTTCGTGGCGATGCGGGATATCGATGCCGAACTTGCCTCGCAGCCACAGCAATTTACACCCTGGTTCAAACAGGAGTGGTGTGCGTTACAGCAGCTTCATGCTGAGGAGTTGGGGCGCTACGCGATGTAGCGGTAGTACTCGATGCCGAGGTCAGAGAAGTGTCGGTCGTCGCATTCACCAACTCGGTCTATGACGAACTCATTGCGAGCGATGTAGTTCAGGTCCTGCACCCGACGGCCATCATGCAAGGCTTCATACTGTTGACGATCCAGATCCAGAGTCAACGCCATCGCATCAGCAAAGCGAATTTTCGCCGCCGCCTCACGCCAGCCTTCGGCCATGAAAAACGGTATGACCTCAGCGGCGTCGCCGCTGCCATAGCCCAGGGTCAGCACTTCTTCTCCGACGGACAATGAATCTTCGTCAAGTGCTTGCTCGAACCCGGCCGCCATCCAGGCGGGCAGGGCCGCGGTGTAAAGATTGCCCAGGTCCAGCATGGTGTCACTGCCGAGCCGCAGTTTGTCGAGAATTTCCCTGCGATATCGCCGCGATGCACGGAACGCCCTGAGGACGGCCATCGCCAAAGGATAGGCCTCGAATTGCAGTCGTTGCGGTTCGGCAAGCGTTGCGACTTCTGGCTTGCTCACCATTTCCGTCAGAACGGCTTCAAGATCGACGCTCGCCTCGTAGCAGTACGACGCGAGTTCCGCGCGGTCTTCTGCATTGCCTTGGCCGAGTGCAAACAAATACGAAACGGCCCAACCGGTTTCCGGCATGCGACGATACGGCCGATGCAGGAACAGGGTTCGTAAGGAGCGAAGGTGCTGGATGGCATCGAGATCGCGTTTTTCGTACATGTCGTTCAGGGCGTGCAGTGTTTCATCGATGTAACAGGTTGTTGAGTACTTGCCGTTAAACACCGGAAAATCCTGTACCTGATGCGTCTCGGTGCGGTCCTGACCGCAAAAACGCAGCATGGGTTTACGAAAATCCATGATGCGATAGTCCGACGCCGAACCTGAGCCCACCAGATCGACCACTGCAAGTTTCGGATCCTCTTCCAGCAGCATCGCGACCGCGCCGGCACCTTGAGTCGGTTCCCCGGAACTGCCACGCGCATATTCGGCGATATCCGCGCACACGACAATCGCCTGGCTACCGGCGCCGTCCAGCGCAAGATGCCGGATCGCGCCTTTCATGCCGTAAACGCCGCCAAGGCAGGCGTGCTTGAATTCCGGCACTTCGCAACTGCGCGAAATCGGGGCCTTGCCTCTTGATACCAGGGCCTGGTCCACCATGCCTTTCACGATAATTGCGCCAGCGGAATTATCCGTGCTGGACTCCGTACCGAGGCCCAGGAATTTGACCCGGCTGGGATCGATGTCGTACTGGTCGATCAGGCGGATAACGGCATTGGCCGCCATCGTGTAAATGCTGTGATCCGGTCCGCGTACCCGGAAACTGCGCCCGACAACCTCGCGAATCTTTGGCCACTGATTATTAGTCCAGTCGCACCAATCTTCCAGCCATACGCGATACGGGGGCACATAGGCCGCGAGGCCGCTGATGCCGATAGGTTTTTTGTGTGAGGATTGATTCATGGGCGATTTTTTCTTAGCCCACCGATTCTAGTGCGCTAGAGCCTTTCACTCAACTACTTATTCTACTGTGATTGTTATCGGGTCCGATAACAGGGGCGGGTCATGTGGAATATGCAGGTGGTCGCCCAGCAGCATCTGCAGCGTGTGTTCGCCCGGCTGCAAGGTGATTTCGGTGGCTGTACTGCCATCGCCGAAGTGAATGTGGTGTTCGTCGGCCGGGATTGGCAGGCGGAGATCCGGAACGCTGGTGTCGAGCAGCAGGTGGTGATGGCCGGAGTTCGGCTGAGCGTCGCCAGCTTTGACGACGTCCATGCTGCGAATTCCAAATTCAACGTTAATTGGGTTGGAGACTGTTGCGCCGTCCGTCGGTGTTAGGAAAAACACTTCGGCGCCATCGGCCGATGGCGTCCGCGCCAATGGCTCGCGTGTCGCTTCGGCGATGACTTCGGCGTTCGTATCGGTGTCCGCGGGCATCGCGGCGATCGGCGTTTCGGCAGATCTTTCGCCACAGGCGGCGAGTGTTACGAGGATGCCGCTCAATATCAGAATTCGTCGTGCCATTATTCGCTCCTGGATGATTTTTTGGTGACCTTGTGTCCGGGTGCAGACGTTCCTTTTGCGGCTTTCTTTTTGCTCGAAGCCTTCTTGCGTGCGCTTTTTTTGCCAGTCACTTTCCTGTCGGCTTTGGTCTTGTCGAATATTCCCCGACTCAACTCACTCGGGTCGAAGTCATCAACGGCCAGCAGAGCGAGGACTTTTTCATGGTATGCGCGCATGTTTCGCGCCTCGGCCTTGCTGATGACTTGCGCTTTTTCAGCCTCAACAATCTGCTCACCGAGGTAGTCAGAGTGTAACAAGCCTTCTTTATAGGCCTGGCGCAGGCGGCGTTCGATCGGTTCATACTCTTTGGCCAGAACAAGCGCTTCTTGCAACAAGCCCAAAGGGTTGTTCGGCTCAAGTGTCGTATAGGCGAAACGGCTCAAACGCTCGCGAGACTCGCCCGGCTCGGTGATTAAATCCGCGACTTTCGCGGAGATTGAGTCCGATGGTGCCGAGTAGGTGCGCCCGCGAGGAAAAATGAAGATGCGCAGCAGCGTTGCGACGAAGCGATTCGGGAAGTTTCGCAGAAACGCGTGCAGTGCTTCTTGCGCCTGATACATCAACTGGCGCACTGACCACTCAACCAGCGGCAGATCGGTTGCGCGGCGGCCCTCGTTCTCAAAGTGTTTGAGTACAGTCGAGGCCAGATACATTGAGCTGAGAATGTCGCCAAGTCGTGCAGACAATAGTTCGCGTTTCTTGAGTTCGCCGCCCAGCGTCAGCATCGCGAAATCGGACGCCAGCGCAAATGCTGCGCTGTAGCGATTGATGTTCTGATAATAGCGGCGGGTCGGCGTATTGAGCGGCACGCGACTGAACTTGGCGTGAGTCAGAGCAAGAAAAAACGAGCGCGCCATGTTGCTGATCGCATATCCAATATGACCGAAGAGTGCGTCGTCGAACTCGATCAGACCGCGATCCGTATCTTCGTCGCCTGCGGCCTGCAGTTCTCTTAGCACGAAGGGATGACAGCGAATGGCTCCCTGACCGTAGATGATCAGGGAGCGTGTCAGAATGTTAGCGCCCTCGACCGTAATTGCGATCGGTGTTGCCATGTAAGTCCGGCCCAGGTAATTCTTCGGACCCATCATGACACCCTTGCCGCCGTGGATATCCATCGTATCGTTCGACACCTTGCGACTAAGTTCTGTGCAGTGATACTTGAGTATGGCCGAGGGTACGGAAGGCTTCTCGCCCTGATCGATTGCGCCGGCGGTCACCGCGACCGCGGCATTCATGATGTAGGTATGGCCGGCAATTCGTGTCAATGCTTCGCCGACACCTTCAAAGTTCGCAATCGAGGTGTTGAATTGCTTGCGGATAGTGGCGTATGCGCCGGACGCATAGCTCGCTGCCTGTCCGCCACCGGCAGCCGTTGATGGCAGCGTAATTGCGCGGCCAACTGCCAACAGCTCGACCAGCATTTTCCAGCCTTTGCCTGCCATTTCCGGGCCGCCGATAATATAATCGAGAGGAACGAATACGTCTTTGCCCGAGGTTGGCCCGTTCTGGAAAGCAATCGTCAGCGGATAATGGCGCCGTCCAACTTCGACGCCTTCGGTGTCGGTGGGAATAAGCGCAGCAGTAATGCCGTAGTCGTCTGTGTCGCCCATCAGGTGGTCAGGGTCGTATAGCTTAAAGGCCAGGCCCAGCACGGTCGCGACCGGTGCCAGAGTTATGTACCGTTTGTTCCAGTTCAGGCGAATGCCGGTGATGGTCTTGCCTTGCCACTTACCTTTGCAGACGACGCCGCTGTCTATCAGCGCCGCGGCGTCAGATCCCGCTTGTGGTGAGGTTAGTGCGAAGCACGGGATTTCGCTGCCATCCGCCAGGCCGGGAAGATAACGTTGTTTCTGCGCTTCGGTACCGTAATGCAGCAGCAGCTCGGCAGGCCCCAGCGAGTTCGGAACGCCGACCGTTGATGAGGCGGTCGGGCTGCGACTGGCGAGTTTCGTTATCACCGCAACGTTTGCGTAGGCGGAAAACTCCAGTCCGCCGTATTGCTTGGGGATGATCATCGCGAAGAATCGTTGTTCGGTAATGTAATCCCAAACTTCCCGCGGCATGTCCGCGCGGTTGTGGCAGATGTCCCAGTCATCGAGCATTTGACACAGCGTTTCACAGGGGCCGTCCAGGAACGCTTGCTCTTCGTCCGACAGTTTCGGTGCCGGATAGGACATCAACCGATCCCACTCCGGCATTCCAGAGAACAGCTCACCGTCCCACCACACGTTTCCGGCTTCCAGGGCTTCGCGCTCGGTGTCTGACATTGACGGCAGCATTTTTCGGTAGATAACCAGCAACGGCTTGGTGATTTTTTCGCGTCTGAATTCGATCAGATTTGGAATCACCATGACGCCAAAAGCGGCAATCAGCAGCAAATACCAGGCCCAGTGACCATGACCGAGAAAAATATAGGCAACAAGGGCGACGGCTGTCGCGACGGTAGACGTTCTGAGGTCGATTCGCTGATAGGCGAGGAATATTCCACCACCAAAAAACAGCAGGAACCAAAGCAAACCTTCGGTGAATTCGGACAAAATGCGACCCTCTCTAAATCAGATAACTGCGCACTTATTGCGCGCCATTGCTCACTTTATAGCAGTTCCTCGATCGCGGCACGTTCCTCGCGCAGCTCCGTTTCCGTGGCATCCATGCGTGCGCGACTAAAGTCGCTAATGGCGAGCCCCTGGACGATTTCGTAGTTGCCGTCATTGCAGCGAACCGGATACGAATAAACGATACCGGGCTCGATACCGTAGCTGCCGTCCGCGGGGATCGCCATGCTCACCCATTCGTCGGCCGGTGTTCCCAGTGCCCAGTCGCGCACGTGGTCGATCGCGGCCGACGCCGCGGACGCCGCCGAAGACGCGCCGCGTGCTTCAATAATCGCAGCTCCCCGTTGCTGCACAACCGGTATGAATTCATCGGCGAGCCAGCTCTGATCGAACAGTTCTGCTGCGCTCTTTGTGCCCACAGTCGCGTGACTGACGTCGGGATATTGCGTTGCGGAGTGGTTTCCCCAGATTGTCATGCGAGCAATGTCGCTGACGGCGGTGTTGGTTTTGGCCGCGAGTTGCGCCATCGCGCGGTTGTGATCAAGGCGCGTCATCGCAGTGAAGTTACCGGGATCGATGTCCGGTGCATTACTGCTGGCAATCAGTGCGTTCGTATTCGCGGGGTTGCCCACAACCAGTACCTTAATGTCGCGGCTGGCATGATCATTCATTGCCTTGCCCTGTACTGAGAATATCGCGGCGTTGGCCTGCAGCAAGTCCTTGCGCTCCATGCCCGGGCCACGGGGTCTGGCACCAACCAGCAACGCGTAGTCGCTGTCCTTGAAAGCGATGTTCGGATCGTCCGTCGCGACGATGCCCGCGAGCGTCTCGAAGGCGCAATCGTCGAGTTCCATCACTACGCCATGCAGTGCGGGCAGTGCCGGAGGGATCTCAAGCAGTTGCAAAATAACGGGTTGATCCGTGCCGAGCATTTGCCCGGAGGCGATTCTAAAGGCGAGCTGATAACCGATCTGGCCGGCAGCGCCGGTGATGGTGACGCGAACGGGTGCTTTCATGGCGTTGTTTCCTGCAGAATTAGCGGCGCTGGGGTCGGCGATTCTAGCACCGGCCGGCTTCTCTGGCACTGATCGTTGTTTATTTTTTGCGGTCGAGCGCGCCCGATTCAGCGGGAAATTCGAGGGCAAATGCCCGGTACTCACGATCCGCATCCTCAGCGAAGCCGGACTGACGTAAGTCCTCGATGCAGGCCTGCCACGTCTTGGCTGTTTCTCGGCTCGCCGCGTTGCAAGAATCTACCGGAGAGGAATCCGCTAGCCCTTGGAGCGCCGCAAACGGGCGCGCCGGGGAAGGGGCAGATTCAGACGCTACGCTCGCAGGAGCGACCGACTTCTCCTTTCTTTCAAACTCCGGCTCTGCGTTGTTACGCAGGACAACGAATTTATCCGCTTCTGCAATCGTTGGCGCCGTTTTCTGACGTGCGGCCGTTTCGGGTTCCTTATACGGCTTTGCGTTAAAGAGATCTTCGCGGTTCGATCCGGATTGCCGTGCCGCGTGGTCACGCGCGTCTTCTAGAAGGTCGGCGTTCCTGGGTTCAAATTCTTCATGCAACGATTCCACAGCAGGCGTCGAGACATCGGGGTGTTCGCCCGGAATCTGAGTGACTTCGAGAACAATCGCCAAACTTATGCCGACCGTTGCGGCCCACGCGAGCGGTATCGTCCAGGTCTTAGCCCATGTTTTAGGCAGCACACCGTTGCGGCGCTTTGCGCTATTAGCCGCTGCCGCCATGCTCAGAATTTTCCGATTCAGGTGTTCCGGCGCCCGCTCCGCGCTGTGTTCCTGGTAGGTGCTGGAGACGAGTTCGTCCATCGGCTCACCGTTGCGCTCGGTTGTCATTGCGGCTCCTCAATAGCAGCCCGGAGTTTTTTAACGGCATAACGAAGTCGACTCTTCGCGGTTTCGCGATTGCTGCCGGTCACGGCTGCGATCTGGTCAATACTCAGGCCGCCTTCTTCGTGCAAAAGGAACGCGTCGCGCTGTTCTTCGGGTAGCTCGCCTAACGCCAGCGCCAGCCGCTCTTTTGCCAGAGCGCGTTCGGCCGCCGTATCCGGAAGCTCCGACGGGTCGGGATGCAGTTCAGGCTCAATCTCGGTGCTGTTGGCGTGGCGCTTGTTGCGCCGCACATGATCGATAAAACAATTGTGCGCAACCCGATACATGAACGTCGTGAACTTGGCTGTCGGTCGGTAGTTTGCGCGGGCCTTGATAATCTTGCCCCAGACATCCTGAAATATGTCTTCGGCGGTGTCCCGATTTTGACATAACCTTAGAAGGTATCGGTAAAGCGCATTGTTGTGGCGTTTGTACAGCGTCTCGAACGCTGCGATATCGCCGTCTTTGTAACGCAGCATCAACGCGCGGTCTTGTGGAGTGTGGCCCATGGGCTGAGCATAGGCCAGCTCTGCGGCCGTGCAAAGGGCAGGTAACCCTGACGCCATCTTGTTCGCTGCTGTGGCTCTGCTTGCCAGCATCGGATTTCCTCGCCTCGATGACATTACTAACGAATCCAGCAGATCTACAGGGTTACCAGCCACTAAAAACCTTGCAAATAATTTTCTTAGTGTTATAGTCAACTACAACACCAGATCACTGAGAGGCCGGACCTCGCCCGGAAAGAGAAAATGTCCAAGACAAGCTCACAATTTGACGATTATTTAAGCCTCGCGATAATGCTCTTGATGTTCGCTGCGCTACTGGGCGGCCAGGTGGATTCGACGGCCAATGCGGCCGAAGACTCGTGGTCAGTCGAGCCGGCAGGCATCATCGGTGAGCATCTGAAAGACAGTGTGATTGACGTGAGTATCGCAGTGGCAACCGACTTGAGTCAGTTCCGTGGTGAAGACGAGTAAAGTAACGACGGAATATTTGCGCCGGTCCGGTAACCGGACCGGCGCCTTTTTTTGTGCTTCAATGCGCGAAACCTGCCGTTAACAGGAAACGGATATTTAATGGATCCGAAGTGGAATGAAGATCAACCGATCTATCGCCAGTTGCGAGACCGGGTTGTCGCCATGATTCTGGAGGGCGTATTGACGGACGGAGACGCGTTGCCGTCGGTCAGAAATGTAGCGGCGGAATACCGACTTAATCCGTTGACGGTCCTCAAAGGCTACCAGGAACTGGTGGATGAGGGTCTTGTCGAGAAGAAGCGGGGCAGGGGAATGTTTATCAATGAGGGAGCGAAAAAAAAGCTCCTGAAGGCTGAGCGGCAGCGATTTCTTCAAAAGGAATGGCCGCAGGTTGTCGCCACGATCAATCGCCTGAACCTGGATACGGCAGATTTGCTGTCCGATGCGAATTTGCGAAATTTATCTAAGGATTCGGGAGGGGAGAATGGCTAGCCTTGTAAGCGCTCGCGGCGTGTCTAAACAGTTCGGTTCGGTGGTAGCCGTCGATAACGTTAGCTTCGAGATCGAGAGCGGCAAAATTCTCGGGCTGATCGGCCCAAATGGCGCTGGGAAGACGACCTTGCTAAAGGCTTTGCTCGGCCTCACCGACTGCGATGGCCAGCTATCGGTTATGGGTTTAGACCCGTTCAAACAACGTAAAGAACTGATGCAGAACATCTGTTTTATCGCCGATGTTGCGGTACTGCCGAGATGGATGAAAGTGACGCAATTACTGGACTATGTTGAGGCGGTTCATCCGAATTTTTCACGCCAGCGTGCCGAAGAATTATTGCAGCAGACGAAGATTCTTCCGAACTCCAAGGTCAAGCAACTCTCGAAGGGAATGGTCACGCAGTTGCATTTGTCGATCATCATGTCGATCGATGCGAAGCTGCTGGTTCTGGACGAACCGACACTTGGCCTGGACATAATTTTCCGCAAAGAATTCTACGCTAACCTGCTGAACGACTATTTTGATGAGCAACGCACAATACTGGTAACCACACATCAGGTTGAGGAAATCGAGAATCTGCTGACCGATCTGATGTTTATTGATGACGGAAAAATCATCCTCGATTCTCCAATGGATGTGCTGGCAGATACCTACGTTGAAGTGGCCGCATCGGGGGAAGAGGTTGATCGTGCACGAGCCCTGGGCCCGATGTCTGAAAGTCAGATGTTTGGCAAGACGGTGATGTTGTTTGAGGGGGTTGATCGTACGAGCCTGCAAGGACTGGGTGAGTTGCGAACGCCCTCAGTGGCAGATCTTTTTGTCGCCAAGGTTAGAGGGGCACGGGCATGATTAGTCGTCAATTGACATTGGTCCGGCGAGAAATTTGGGAACACCGCTCCTTGTACATCACACCGTTAGTCATCGCCATCGTCGTCACACTTGGCGTCCTGGCCATGCTGATGTTCGTGTCCGGTTACGGTGCCGAACTTGACGTTGCAATATTCGGCGCGCAAAACATGACCGAAGAACCGGAACGCCAGGCCATATTAACCGGTTTTTTCCTGGGCACATCCTGGGTGTTCGTCATCTCGCTGGCGATATTCACGGTTTTTTACTGCCTGGACTCGCTGTATGCCGAGCGAAAAGACAAGAGCATCCTGTTTTGGCGTTCGTTGCCAGTGACAGATGCCGAGACCGTTATCTCCAAGTTGATAACGGCGATTGTCATTCTTCCGCTGGTCACGGTGCTCGCTATCATCGCGACTCATCTTGTGAATCTGATCGTCACCAGTATTTGGGTGGCGAGCAAGGGCGGCGACGGCGGTTTGCTGATCTGGGGGTCTGTGCCGTTGCTTGATAACTGGATCGCAGCGTTCGTGGTGGTGATGGCCAGCGGTATCTGGATGGCGCCTTTCATCGGCTGGTTCTTGTTTGTATCGGCGTTTGCAAAGCGTGCACCGTGGCTAATGGCTCTCATGCCGCTGATACTGATTGCACTACTCGAGAAAATCATCCTGCGAACCAGTATTTTTGCGGAAAAAGTTCTTGGACGCGGCGATGGCATGCCGATCTTTCAGGGGGGGGATTTCGAGCGCCTCTTCGATGAAGAGCGGTGGCGACTTACCGAAAGTGCGAGTAGCCTGCTCGCGTATATTGACGTAATGCAATTTATCACCAGCCCGGCGATGTGGGCCGGAGTCCTCGTTTGCGGTTTGCTATCGACCGGCGCCATCTACGTTCGCCGCTTTCGCGGCGAGAGTTAGTTCGGGGCGATTGGCCGATTGTTGGCCTGCTCAAGGCTTGCTACGTATAGCAAATTTCTTGAGCTTGCCGCGAAACTGGTGGTAGCTCAGCCCAAGCAAGTCCGCCGCCAGGCGCTGATTGAAACGGGCTTTCTCCAGTGCCGCGACGAGCAGATCGACCTCGGTGTCAACGAGGCGTCGCTGCAGGTCCGTAGGCAGTAAAGGCGGCCGGCGCGCAGCAGGCACCGGAACCGCGGTCGCGGTCGGTTCTTCCATCTTGAACGGTGTATCGAAGGGGTTCAGCGCGAGCGACGTGATGGCCTTTTCCGGATTGGCCGATCGATACACGGTGCGTTCAACGACATTTTTGAGTTCACGAACATTCCCCGGCCATCGATTGCGTATCAAGGCAGACGTTGCTCGTGAACTGAAGCCCGGAAAGTAGCGCCATTTCAACTCACTCGCCATATTCATAGCGAAGGCATGCGCCAGCGGCATGATGTCCTCGGTCCGCTCGCGCAAGGGCGGTACGGTTATCACATCGAAGGCGAGTCGATCGAGCAAGTCCTTTCGGAATTTTCCCTCAGCAGCCAGACGCTGCAGGTCGGCGTTTGTCGAACCGACGATGCGGACATCGACGAGCAGCGTTTCATTGCCACCAACACGCTGTATTTCACCGTATTCGATGGTGCGCAGAATTTTTTCCTGCATCCGCGTGGATATCGTCGCCAGCTCGTCGAGAATCAACGTGCCGCCATCTGCTCTTTCGAAGTGACCGATATGAGTTGCCGCAGCTCCGGTAAATGCACCGGCTTGATGGCCAAACAGCTCCGACTCGAGAACCGATTCGGTGAGCGCCGCACAATTCACCTTCACAACACGCTGTTCCCAGCGCTCAGAAAGAAAATGCAAGCGCGATGCGATGAGTTCTTTGCCGGTGCCCCGCTCGCCGACCACCAGCACCGGCTTGGAAAGTGGTGCCGCACGGGAGACGTGTTCAAGCATTTCGAGGAAAGCGGGCGCCTCTCCGATAATCTGCTGCGATTGCGTGGCCGATGACATTGGCGTATTAAGCCAAAATATAGTGAAAATAGCTAATAGTTAGCTATTTATACTAAAAATGTGTTGTTCTACGATTAGAGAAAACATCATAAAATCTGTTAAAAAACAATAAGTTATAAGAGTATATGGCAGTTGGCACGAATGCTGCACTTACTCTGACAGGCTTCAAACACTTAAGAGGAACTACCATGGGCATATTCACGAGATTCAGCGACATCGTGAACTCCAATATCAACGCGATACTGGACAAGGCAGAGGATCCCGAGAAAATCGTTCGCCTGATGATTCAGGAGATGGAGGACACGCTGGTTGAAGTTCGATCAGCCGCGGCGCGATCAATCGCCGACAAGAAGGACCTGAACCGCAAGATTACAAGGCTTGACCGAGATCTGAAAGATTGGGAAGAGAAGGCCGAGTTGGCATTGCGCAAGGGCCGTGAGGATCTGGCGAAGGCAGCTCTGGTCGAAAAGTCGCGCGTATCGGGCGCTGTGGACCTGATCAAGCAGGACTATCTTGCGGTCGACGAAGGACTGGCAAAACTGAACGAGGATATCGCCCGTCTGGAGGCCAAACTGCTGGACGCTAAAACTCGGCAAAAAGCCTTACTGGCAAGACACAAGACTGCAAACAGCCAGCTGGCAGCGCGCAAGAAGATTCACGACTACAAGATCGATGACGCTATGGTGCGCTTTGAGCAATACGAGCGTCGCATCGACGATGTTGAAGGTCGGGTCGAGGCCTACGACCTGGGGTTGCCTAAGGATCTGAATCACGAGTTCGCGAGCCTTGAGGCGGAAGAGTCGATCAACGCGGAACTCGATGCACTGAAGAGACGCGTCGGAGCCGACAGAAAAACCCCAACGGAAGTGGAATGACCGGCACCTGGAGGAGGACATGATGAGCCGAGGTACCTGGAACATGGACTACGGGCCCTTGCGAGGTTTCTATCGGGATCGAGAAAACAGCTGGGTATTTGGTGTCTGCGCCGGACTGGCAGATCGCTTTAACTTCCGAGTTGGAACCGTTAGGGTCATCGCGATCATTTCGTTACTGCTATTTTTCTGGCTGAGTGCGGCGCTGTACCTGGGCGCGACCGTGCTCGTCAAGGAGAAGCCGTTGGTCTATTCGGGGAATAACTCCGAGAACGAATTCTGGCATCGTGAGAGACGGGACTACAGGAGATACTCGTGAAAACAATGGCAGCAGGCGTGGATAGACGGTTTTACAGAGATGCGGATCGCGCGATTCTCGGTGGCGTCTGTGCGGGTCTGGCCGACAATCTTGGCCTGAACCTGAGAATGACTCGTTTCCTGGCATGCGTCGCATTTTTCATGGCGATGCCAATTGCGATAATTTCTTACTTGGCGGCTGTGTTCTTCATCCCATCTGCGTCAAGCGGAGGCAGGATCGCCGGCCGGAAAAAGTCCCGGTGGCGTAGGGGCCGCCGCACAGAAGACTCACTTGAAGTAGCAGGGTCCGAGGCCGCCACGGAAATATCTCGGCGTTGTGAAACGATGGATGAACGCCTGGTACGGTTAGAAAAACACGTTACGTCGAAGCGGTTTCAGCTAGAGCAGGAACTGAGCAGACTTTGAACACAGATATTAGCAAAGGGATGCGCCAATGAGCACTATGTTTTACGTCGTATGTATTGTCATCGTCGTGTTAGTAGCGGACGGCTACAACAAATACCTAAAACTAGGCCGCGAAAAACTGAAGCGAGATCCACAGCTACAGGAATCGCTTGCAAAAATAGAATCACTTGAAGATCGGATTCGAGTGTTGGAGCGGATCGTTACGGAGAGCAAGCCCGACCTGAGCCGCGAAATCGAGAACCTGAAGTAGGCGCTATGTACCGAACGCTATTCGTTCAGTAGACAGACCCGCTTCTGTCCTGATTAGTCGCCCTTCGCTTTATACGCCCGAATTTCGCCGTTGAATTGCTCGACGATTCGGGTCTGCTCTTCGACGGCAGCATTGTACTTCTTATCGAACATGGTTTTTCGCTGTTGCTTGCCGTCTTCATTTTCGTCGTTATCCAGCGCTTGAGTCGCGACGATTTCATCGGCGTCGATGCAGTCCAAATACGTTTCCATATTTTTCTGGTATTCGGCGATCAGCTTCACGCCAGCGAGCATCTCTTCCTTGGTGGCCGTCGCGCCATTCGGTAGCGTCTTGGGGCGCGCCGGATAGTCGCACGCGAGCGCGAAGGGTGCCGAAAGCATGATAGTGGCAGTGATCGTTGCAATTATTGTCTTATTCATCGAGTCAACTTTAATGTGGTGCTGCGATAAAGGTCGCAGGCGGTTATTGAGACTGGGTGTAATTTAACCACGTCGCAGGGTCGGAGTGAAGTCAGGCGAACAGCGCCCGGTAGGTATCGGTACCATCAGCTTGCGCTTGCAGCAGCTGCAGATAGTTGTCGGAACTCATCGGCTCTCCAAACAACAGCCCCTGAACGTAGGTGCAGTTGTGCTTCTGCAAAAAGTTAAGCTGGGCCTCTTCCTCTACGCCTTCGGCGACCACTTCCATGTTCATGTTTCGACCCATTTGAATAATTGTATCGACGATGGTCGCATCGTCTGGATTGGTAACAACGTTGCGTACGAACGATTGGTCGATTTTCAGTGTACTTATGGGAAATTGTTGCAATGCACTTAACGAAGAGTAACCGGTACCAAAATCGTCAATCGCAAGGTGCAGTCCAAGGCCGTATAACTGATCCAGCATCTTGATGGTACGTTCGGGGTTCTCCATCAGAGTGGTTTCGGTGATTTCGAGTTCAAGCGAAGTCGGCGACACCGAGTGGCCGCGAAGGATTGCGCTGATGCGGCTGATGAAGTTCACCTGCCGCAATTGTTTTAGCGACAGATTTACTGAGACCCGCCCCGCCGAAGACACCGACAATTGCCACAGGCGAAAATCTTCGCACACTTTGTCGAGGACCCATTCGCCGATCTCAATGATTAGGTTGGTCTCCTCGGCGATAGGGATAAAATCCGATGGCAGTATCAGTCCGCGTTCCGGCAGCTCCCAGCGGACTAACGCTTCGGCGCCATACACTTCTCCGGTCTCGAGGTTGTACTTCGGTTGATAGTGAACCCGCAGCTCGTCTCTTTCGAATGCACGCTTTAACTTACTTTTGGTCATGAGTCGTTCGACAGACGCTTCATTCATCTTCGGCGAGTAGAAAGAATACACGTTGCCGCCGGCCTTCTTGGAATGGTACAAGGCAGCATCAGCGTTACGAATCAGATCAATTACATTCGCCGCGTCCTTGGGGTAAAACGCAACGCCCAGGCTTGAGGTCATGAAGACTTCGTGGCCCTGCACGAAAAACGGGTCGGCGAGGCGACTCAGGAGTTTTTCCGCCAATTCACTGGTTCTTACGATGCCTTTTTCATCCGGACTCAAGTCGCCTACTATGATGGCGAACTCGTCGCCCGCCAACCGTCCGAATACTGATTTTTCGGGCAGTGCGGCTGACAGTCGTTCAGCGACCGTTTCGAGTGTTGTGTCGCCCGCCAGATGACCGAAGGTATCGTTGATTTCTTTGAAGTGATCGATGTCCAGGTAGAAAAGGCACAGCGAATTTCCAGCACGCCTGGCGCGGGCGATGCCCCGTTGCAACAGGTGCTGGAACTGCATTCTGTTTGGAATTTTTGTTAATGGGTCGATTTGTGCCAGATATCGGATGCGTTTTTCAGCGCGTTGCCGTTCGGTGATGTTTTGTGCCGCGTATATGCGTCGAGCGGATGCTCCGGCGGTTGCCTCGACGACCGAGCAGGTGTAGGACACTGGAATCGACTCACCGAACTTGCTCTCAAAGAGCGCCTCCTTCGGAAGTCCCGACGGAGAGTCGTCCGCCAGCGACAAACCTTTCTTGGTGTTGACGATGTAGTCGATACTGGTATTTAGCAGTTCATCTTCCTCGTATCCAAGAAGGTGTGTTGTTGCGGTGTTGATTCGAGTGATCCTGCCTTCATCACTGGTGACGATGATGGCTTCGTTCATTCCCGATAGAATGCTGTCGATGTAGTCGCGAGAATGTGTCGTCTTGCGCAATCGATGGCGCATATCGTTAAAGACGGACGCCAGAGCACCGATCTCGTCCTTTTTGGAAACGAGCAGCGGTTCTCCGAAATCGGAGTCGTGTAGTTTTTCCGCCTGGATCCTGAGTTGTCGTATGCGTTTACTTTGGGCTTGCATCACCAGCCAGACAATACCGGCGCAAAGCAGCAACAAAACCAGGGTTCCGGCGCCGGCCCACAGGTAACTGATACGACGACCTCGTTCTTCCGCGGCGCTGAGCTGTGCGGCAAAACGCGCGGATTCGGCGCGCAGGCCCGCCAGGTCGAATGCGCCGGATAAGGTGCCAATTTCGGCGTTGTCGACGATGATCGGATAGCTGATCAGTAACCGTTGAGCGAGCCACGTTGCTTCTGATGTGTCGCTGGATTGCGGGTAACTTCCCGTTGTATAGGTTTGGCCCGAACGGCTGACGTAGCGAACGGCGGTCAGTGTGCTGTTCCTGATTAGAATCGCGTTCAGCGCGGGCTTGATGTCCAGCGCTTGCGCATTCGCCGCAACTTCAAGCAAGGAGTTGGCCGCATCGCGCAGCTCGGAGCGCGCTCGGCCTTCAAAGCTTGCTTCCATGAGTTGACGGTACTCATTCGAGCCTGATTCAACGATTTGGTTCGCGAGCCAACGATACTGCCCGTAAAAAACGGACAACATGATGCCTGACGCGACGACGCCCAGCGCCACCGCAAGCAAAGCCGTGCGTGGAGTTTTGTTGCCGATCATTTCCTGACTATTATTATTATTCGGCCCAAATGCAGCGGCCAGTGTAGCACTTGCGGTGCTGTCGGAGTCGGAAGTTTTCCGATCGTATTAATAATTTACTCGCCACCGCGCTTTTCGGTGAATTCCAGCGGCTCTGGTTGATCCGTGGTTTTCATCACTCCCTCGACGATCGCGCCTTCGGCGACCGCGATGGCCCTGCCAGTGACTGTGCCGGATATTCTGGCGGTATCGGTGATCTCCACCTTGCCGTTAGCCATAATGTCTCCTTCGATTTTCCCCGCCACAATGACGTTGTCAGCGTGGATGCTACCCTGCCAGAATCCGTTTCTGGCCAGCGAGACCGTGCCGCTGACATCGCAGTCGCCCGCGATTTCGCCATTAACTATGAAATCGCCACTGCCGGTAACTTCGCCACTGATCTTGCAGCCTTCGTTGATCAGGGTCGCCTTACCCGACGATCGGTCGCGCATCCGCCTAAGCCTGGATTCGTTCATGCAGTTTGGGCCTCGTCGTGAGAATAATGAACCGTCGGGTCGATACTACCTTAATTCGGTTTTCTCTCTCAGGAAATACTGGCAATGGCGTCAACCCGATTCGACGCGCCGCCGTCAAATACCGGCCGTGGAGCGCCGCAAGCTCTTTCGGCTGCGCGTCCGGCGGGCCGTTATGGTAAAACTGCCGGCGAACAGAATTGAAATACGCAGGAACATCAGTTGAAGCAAGGATTTGACAGCCGTCTGAACTCCATCGTGGCTGCCGGCGACGAGTTGTTGTGTGGCGGCCTGAAGGGAATCGAGAAAGAGTCGTTACGCATCGCCAGTGACGGCACCCTGTCGATGCTTGGTCACCCGGTCGGACTCGGGTCTGCCCTTGCAAACCGGTACATAACAACGGACTTTTCCGAGGCGTTGCTGGAATTCGTCACGCCCGCGTTCGAGTCAACTTGGGAGGCGCTGCAATGTATTTGTGAAACGCATCAGTTCACGTACTCGCAGCTGGGTGACGAGATGCTGTGGCCGGCGAGCATGCCGTGTCGAGTGCCTGACGACGACAAGATTCCACTCGCGCACTATGGTTCGTCGAACGTCGGGCGGATGAAAACCATTTACCGGCGAGGTCTCGGTTATCGTTACGGGCGGCAAATGCAAACTATCGCAGGCGTGCATTTCAATTATTCATTGCCGGAAAAGTTCTGGGCGCCGTATCAGCAAATCACCGGTGACGAGTCCGATGCGGACGCGTTTCGTTCCGAGCAATACCTGGGGCTCATTCGAAATTTTCGGCGCATGGGCTGGTTGGTACTGTACTTGTTCGGCGCATCACCGGCGCTGTGCAAGTCTTTCGCCGGCGGCAACGCCTCTGCTATGAAATCGCTGGACAACGAAACCTACTTCGAGCCTTTCGGCACATCGCTGCGGATGAGTGATCTTGGTTACAGTAACCAGAATCAATCGCGCATCAACATTTCGCTGAACAGCCTGGAGGAGTACGTGCGCGATCTCAGCAGGGCCATCGAAACTCCGGAGCCGATGTACCAGGAAATTGGTGTGCTGGTCGACGGTCGTTACCGGCAGTTGAATGCCAATCTGTTGCAGATCGAGAACGAATTTTACTCACCCGCACGCCCGAAACGTGTTGCAAAGACCGGCGAGCGACCGACAGCGGCGCTACGTCGAGGTGGAATCGAGTATGTCGAGATTCGATCGCTGGACATCAATATCTTCGATCAATGCGGTATCAACCAGAACGCGATGCGATTCATGGAAGCGATGCTCATCTATTGCCTGTTGACAGAAAGTCCGAAGTTCGATGACAGTGAGCTGCGGGAACTGGCGCGCAATCAGACCGAGACCGCGAAATACGGGCGCGATCCTGATTTTCGCCTGATACACAACGGTCAGTCGGTGTCTGTGGCCGAATGGGCCGGGCAGATTCTGGACGGCGTCCTGGCGGTTGCCGCGGAGATAGATCGACACGATGCTGATGACAGCTACACACAGGCAGTGCTTTTGATGAGAGAGCTTGTCGATGACCCGGATGCTACGCCATCGGCGAGAATACTTGACGAGCTCAGGCAGGCCGATACGGGTTTTTTCCGTTTCGCGCATGCGATGGCCGAAAACCACCGAGACTACTTCGCATCAATCGCCCAGCCTAACGGTGCGGTCAACACGAAGTTCGAACAGGAAGCGCGTTTATCTCTGCAGCGGCAGGCCGATATCGAAGCCGCAGATTCCATCGATCTGAACGAATATCTGGCGCAATACTTCAGCTGACGCCGCAAGCGACTGCCGGATTTCACCCGTCATTCGCTACGCAGTCGCGAACAGTTGCGGCAAATACCGGGTCCACCGACGCGCAGTATGCCGCGATGGTGTGCGGTCTGTCACAAAATCGCCTGCTGTCGTTGTGGCGGCGACGCCAATTTAACTAAACTTGTCGCTACAGAGGATTTGGTGCCCACGGCAGAAGCGTTTTGATCAAGACATTCATATTCGGAATATTACTGGGAATCGCGGCCGCGGCCGGGGCGATGTATGCATTGCCCGCGGTGGATCAACACCGCGAGGTATCGATGATTTCGGTCTCAGTGAATGGCGGCAACACGGAGTTGTTTCACATCAACATCCCCGTGGATCGAGTAATGGTCGGTGGGCCGGATCAGGCGCCTCTGCCGTCGGGTTTGCAGTGGCCGCAGGAAGAGATTTTTTCCGGCTTGAGTGCGGAGATTTTCAAGATTCGCAACGCGCGAGACACCGTGGTTGGGGTTGCAGCCCGAACGGTTGCGAAAGAAGGTGAGGCGGCCGTTCTGGATTGGATAATTCACCTGCCGGCCCGCGGTTCGATGTACGTCAACATGGACTCGGTTCCAAGAGAGGGCGGCTATCGAATGGGCAAGCTGCGTTCGGGTTCGCGCGAATTTCGGGCGTTGTCGGGTTTTGTTTCTGAACGCTGGGTTTCTGATACGTCCGGAGAGGAGGACGCGCCCGCTGGACGAATCGAGTTGGTCGCAACGTATGTTGGCACCGAGGAGTCCGGCGAATGAAGTACGTTTTTTCCCTTGTTATCGGTGTGCTTTTCGGTGCTGTGCTTTTTGCGATCGGCGTCGTCTACAATCCGTTCATCGGTAAACTCGAACTTTCGCCACTCGCAGTTACCGATTCACCAACGGTAACCTTCAATTATTCTTTGCTTGCCCAGGACAGTATTGTTTATACCAACGACGGTGAATCGCGAGTTGAGCCGTATCCTGAAAAAGTGTTGCAGCTTTGGGAGCAGTCGATCCGGCAAACGGCGGTGATGGCGACGGTGTTGCTGGACGGACGAAACCAGCCAGCTGGAATCGGCATCAAGATTTCATCGGCGTCTGAGAAAACGGCGTTGCTTTCCGGGCGCGCGCTGGTCGATAGCGTCTGGTATGTGTATTTGCCGGGCAAAGGCGCTCTGTTCGTTGAACAGACGGAAAACTATTGGGGCTATCTTCGCGACGTAGTGATTCCTGCGTATCGCAGCTCGGCGAAAACCTGGAAAGGCGCGTGGAATGGCAACATGACTTCCGGACCGGCTGCGCTGGGGATCGCGAAGATAAGTGGGGGCACTGGCGAGTTTTCTGGTAAGGAAATGCTTGGTGTCGAAACCTTGTCTGTTCGCGCATGGCGAGTAGACGATGGTCCGGTAGTGGCCCAGGGACAACTGCTCATCGAGTTACCTGCCACCTCGACCGAGCACTAGAGCGGCTTAATCGAAAGAGTTCATGGCATCACGCCCGGGTCGGCAAGTTCGTCTCGATCTATCCGCGTGCGATTTGCTATCAGTTTTTTCGAGCGTAGAAACTCTCTTGGCGAATTGACCGCGTCCGTCGCGATAAGTTTTCCGTCTCTCAGGTACAGGCACGCGAACGACCGCTCGGCCGGATTTCCTCGCACGAGGACGTCATCGTAGCCTTCGGAGAGCCCTGCTATCTGCAGCTTCAGGTCGTACTGATCCGACCAGAACCAGGGTACTTGTTAGTAACATGTTTGTTCGCCGCAGATGTTGTTGGCCGCCGTTTTCGCCTGCTCCAGGGCGTTATGAACCGACTCCAATCGCAGTCGCCGCTGGTAAATTGAATTCGGGTGTGCGGTGCAGTCGCCGACCGCGTAAATGCTCGGATCGCTGGTTCGGCAGCGGTCATCGACGGTTATGCCATTGTCGACATTCAGGCCGGCATCCGCGGCGAGCTCGATATTCGGTTCGACCCCTATACCTACGATGACGAAATCGGCGGGGATTTGTGCTCCGTCGGCTGTTTCGACAGCGCTTATTCGGGTATCGCCGCTGAACGCTGCGACACCGGTTGACAGGCGCAGCTTGACGCCGTGGTTGGTGTGTTCGATCTGGTAGAAGTCGGAAATCTCGGCGGAAACCACGCGACTCATTACGCGATCCGCCATCTCTACGACGGTGACATCCAGGCCAAGCTGGCGCATTACCGCGGCGACCTCAAGGCCGATGTAACCAGCGCCGACAATCACGACCTTGCGGCGCTCGCCCAACTCGGCGCGAATACCCGCGACATCAGAAATACTGCGCAAATAGTGAATTCCCTCGAGTCCGGCGCCTTCGACAGGCAGTCGGCGCACCCGCGACCCCAGCGCTAGTACGAGTTTGTCGTACGGAAAATTTTGATCGTCGGTCCGCAGTGTCTTGTTACTGCGATCAATCGCCACGATCTTCGTATTCAGGTGGACCTCGACCTGAGGATCATCGTAAAAACTCGCGGGTTTGAAGT
>VAPL010073211.1_pt1 | contig 33053 bp, 28 predicted proteins | sample 3395061 | NCBI WGS metagenome assembly VAPL01 (sample SAMN08290444, study PRJNA428436) | hydrothermal vent metagenome | isolation source: Deep-sea hydrothermal vent chimney 2 | place: Pacific Ocean: Juan De Fuca Ridge | depth 2182 m m | reverse complement strand
TAGAGGCGCACGAAATATCCTGCGATGGACATTACCATGTGGACGGTATTGGGGAAATAGCAAGTAACACCGGACACTTTGAAATATCCGCCTGTATTGTCGATCAAAAAACCGGAGAGGCCGAAGGGCATGTCAATTTTGATGGAAAAATAACCCACAGCAAGCCACATAACGAACTGGTTGGCGGGTTAATGACTTTTTCAGGCGATATTAAGAAATTGTCGATTACTGGATCTCATGCAAATTATGAGGCGATTGGCATCGCCACCATATGCGATTCCTCAGGCGATTGCAGGGATTATATCAATACCTCACTTTTTCCAAAAGGATCACAAGTTAACGATACTCACACCACGGCAACTAAACCAGCGAATGGTTTTAATATCGCCATTAAGCTCGGTGACAAAGAAATTATTAGCGCGACAGGTTTTGTCAATGAAGGCTATATCAGTGTGGTTGCACCTTAGCTTAAAGTTACGCAATACTTTTCCTATTGATAGCGGCGACGGGTATTCGACTCTCTCAATCCCTTTAGCCAATCGTACATTTCTGTCCTTCGCCTCCTAAAAATGTATTTTATGCTCTGAAAAACTGCCCCCGTCAAACTACTGAATATATCAATCATCACCTATACTTCGTAGTGAGAAGCCGTAGCATTCGTCAATCAACTTGATGACAAGGTAGAACATGACAGAAATGAATGAAAAGAAAAAAGCATTTCAAGCAATGATGGAGGAATACCGTGCGAATTATATCGACGAACTCCCCATTAAAATCGATCACATTGAACAACTTATTTTAAAACACGAAGACAAAAATCTATCCACTGAAATATCTGAACAACTCTATCGTGATGTACATAGCCTAAAAGGTACCGCAGGCACTTATGGTTTACAGATCATGACCAGCATATGCCATCACCTAGAAGATCAGCTGGGTCATTTTAACGAGAATTATGTAGAAACCTGTTTGCATTTTGTAGATTTAATGCGCACAGCAACAGAAATCACGACTCGCTCTTCCAGTCCAAACTTTAAAGAAGTAGAAATTCAATTATATAAACTTCAAAAAAAATTAGCTAAAAACAAAAAACTTGGCATGATCATTGACTCATCTCGATTAAATGCCATGATGCTAACCCATATTTTAGAACCTTACCCAATAAAAATAACAATTATGGATGATGGCCTAAAAGGCCTATCACGATTAATATTTGAAAAATTCGATTTTCTTATTACCAGCCGTGAAATACCATCACTTAATGGGGCGGCACTCATTAGTGCGTTACGAGCCTCTGACAGTGCCAACAAAAATATCATGAGCATTATTTTAACCAGCAAAATGGATACAAATTATTTTGCTGGCTGCCAGCCAAACATTACTATCATCAAAGATACCAATCTCAGCAAAAATTTGGCAAACACCATTGAATCATGCTTCCCCGACTTGACGACGTATGCTTAATTAGCGATGATACCTAATGAGGGAACAAATGATGCGCTCTAAAAATTATAAACTAATGTGAGTGCTAATTCGGCATCTGTTTTTTTAATATTGGGCGGTACATCAGACGTTCGCTTTAGCCTCAGCGAGGTCTTCATCGACAAATTGCCGACAATTTGCGCCGCTAATGCTGAAACCGATGTCACAATCGTCGAATTTTCACCAAAATCGGATATTAAGCTTTGACTAAACAAGGTGGTTTCAGTAATTTTCCACTCCAAATGACCTGAAGCTCTTACAATAAATTCATTTTCCGTATCGCCATCTTTTATTTTGCTTTGACGAACACCTGGACCGGCTTCTAAATCTAAAAACAAATGGGGTTTATTAATTAATCGCAGCCCATAGCCTAATGCCCCAACCGCCCGATACTCATAACCACTAAAACGATCATCTTCATACTGCAAAGTACCAAACGTATAACTATGCCGCCCAAACTTGTAATCGGATTTGCCCGCCGCCAAATAACGTTCGGCGGTGGTGTTCTCGTCACCATTGGCATCCTCCCCCGATGTTTTTAAAGCTTCTAAATTAATATGGTGGCGCCATTTATTTCGCTCGTTGGTGAAACTAAGCTTGCCATTGAGTGTTTTCGTTTCGGTATTTCCTTTGGTGATTATCGCACCGGCTTCGGCCGCCCCCTTCCAGTTACTACCAGCAATTTCAAGGGCGCTCACACTACTGGCCAAACTAATAAGCATCAGTGATAAAATTGATTTTTTGATTTTCATGGATCTGCTCCTAATTCAGATAACACCTTTAATAAAAACATTCCCACATACTTCCTATCGCTAATTATCATAATTTATAATAGGCTTTTACAAAATTGACCAATAATATTAGCCATCCCAATAACCCAATCAACTGAGTTACTAGTACACCACCGCCATCGCACTGAATGCAAGGTAGCGGTTTCGATTTAAAAAGTAAAGCACATCCAGTACAACGTTTTTCTACATACATAGACCGCATACAATATTTGATTTATCGAACGACAACAAGTATAAAAAAGCGTTTTAACAATGATTAACAATTTAAAAACGAATACTGAACAACAATATTAAATCGGCAGGGAATTTTCGGATTCAGATCTGAAGAACGATATACCCGTAGCGTTTGAGATTTAGGTATTGAGTACGAGACATATTTTTGTCCTGACTAGGCGAAACGACGAGTAATATCGAGATTATTGCGAGGAGTTTCAACACAGTCAGGGTGAAAATAGGGCCGTAATAAAGCCTAAATCTCAAACGCTACGGGTATATGCCGACATCTTGGTACTTTATACAGTATAACTAATCCCCCGGACTCTTTAGTCATAAAGTTCAAATAACATGCATACCTGTGTACCTTCACCCACCGTGCTGTTCACCGATATTTGAGCATTTAAGCGATCAATCACCGCTTTCACAAACGATAAACCTAATCCAAGACCGGGTTCATGCTTATGTGAACGGTGGTGAAAGCGCTGAAATTTTTCGAATATTTTTTTTAAGTCCGTTTCACGAATACCACTACCTTGATCATTCACACAGCATCGAAGAAAATGATTATGTAATATCAAATCAATCGTTATGGTGCTACCACTTGAACTATATTTAATCGCATTACTGAATAAATTCACAAATACGCGCTCTAATAATTCAGCATTCCCATTAATTTCACTTTCATAAGCCTTATTATTAAACACAAACTCAATATTTTTTGTTTTAGCCTGCGCCCATAATTGATCCATTGCATTATAGATAATCCCATCTAAATTCACGCTTTGCAACGCAATAGATTCACCACTTTCAATGCGATTCACTTGCACAAATGTTTCAGCAAGCTCCAATGTTTTATGAGCATAATTTTCCATTCGCTGAATGAGCATGTTAAGATCTACGGGGTCTTGTTTAGCCATTTCGACCAAAGCCAGTAAAGAAACAATCGGTGCTCTTAAATCATGTGACAGAAAATTCAGCATTTCTGTCCGGTTTCGTTCATGAGCCTTGATTCCAGAGATATCAGACAGGTTGATAATAATACCTCGGGCCGTTACGTCACTCAGTTGCAATGGGGAAAAATGTATGAGCAAATCTGTATGAGTCTTTGATTTCACGGAAAACTGTATAGCTTCATTTTTTAACAGTACGGCGGTGAATACTTGATATAAATCTTGATCAAACTCAGCAATTGCCTGCGTTAAAATAGGTTGGATCGCTTGATTTTTCAATGGGTAATTTTCATTACCAAATAAATATCTGCCCACCTGCTTATTCGCCATTTCAATTTCACCGGTAACGGACACCACAATCACCCCATCCGCCATTTGCTCCATACTTTGCAATACATACTGCCGTATCAAACGTACCTGTGTCGCCAATTGTTGGACTTCTTGAATCTTTTTCTGTATTTTTTCGCCAAAAAGCTTTTGTGTAAAACGAAATTCACCGATTAATTCTGTAAACAGGTCTTGCGTTAATTTAAGCTGCTCAGCATCAGGTAAATATTTACCTTGCCAATGCACACCCAGTCGCCAAGTGGTGCCTCGAATCTCTCCGTCCATCCAAAAAATATTATGCAGCTGTAACGATCGCTTGCGATCGTGGCATAATTGATTAATATCACCCCATTGCAAGCGGATATTCGCTTTATTATCGATTAAAATCCAGGCTTTCACGGGCAATAGATGGCGAATAAACTCCATGTGTTCCATGGATAAGCGGGATGAAGACCAAGGCAATAATTCTTTTTCAAACTTAAGATTCTGCAATTCATTGTTTAAATAACGTAACGCATTATTTAATCGCCACCAACTCCATACAGGATAACTGCTGCCAAGGGTTAATAGCACGACACTCGGTGGAAACCAATAATGAAAGAGTTGCAATAAGGCATATACCAAAACAATCGAGCTAGTGAGTAATATGATAATGAGAATAATCGCTGACCCTGGCGTGGTCCGAGGAAACAAAAAGGCAGGCAATAAAACAAAAATCAAAGATAAAATAAAAAACCAAGCAATCGGTATAATTTTTATACTGTGCTGCGATCGCACGGCTTGAATAATATTTGCATTAATTTCCACCCCCGACATAGTACTGGATAATCCGGACATCGGCGTTGGAAAAACATCACCCAACCCCACCGCCGTCGCCCCCACTAAAATAATTTTATCCTGAAAAAACTCTGTAGGAAATTGGCCAGATAATACCTGAGCATAAGAAATCTGATGAAAATGTCCGGGGGGACCCGCAAAGGGTATCAAAATTTGCTGGTCGCGTTTAATGGTCATCACAGAAGTCGCTTCATCTTGCGAACGGCGCGCATGACTCTCCGACGATGCCAATCGGTGATGAATGACACGTAGCACTTCTAAAGCCAAATGAGGCCAATGTGCATTTCCCAATCCTTGATATAAAAAAGTACGACGGGTAATGCCATCGGCATCAATATCGACATGCACCTGCCCTAAACCAGCGCTTGCATCAATTAACGGTGACATAGGTAATGTTTCGATGAGTTGGCCGCCGGCTTGTATCTGCTCAATAAAAACGGGCAAAACCACACGCTTCGAGGCCCGAATCGCGTTAACAAGCGCCCGATCACTGGCTTGATCAAGCTGGTTGGCTTCAGCGAAAATAACATCTAACGCAATCACTTTTGCCCCAGCTTGAGACAATATATTTACCAATTGGGCATGAATCTGCCGCGACCATGGCCAACGCCCCAGTTGCGATAAACTCATTTCATCCACGGCCACAATAATAATATCATCCGGGGGAGATTGGGTTTGATATCTTAAATAAGTATCGTAAATCAGATTGTCCCAACGCCACAATGTCTCGCTGAAATAAAGCAATAAAAAAACACCTGTAAGCACTAAAGGTAGTTTGGTGTAATCAAAAATTACCTTAAATTTTTTTGCTTTATGTATCAATGGTAAGTTTAAACTGATTTCAGAAAAAATAGACTCGTCGTGTGGATTAAGCGCAGCGAATCCACCCCTAAACCCGACTCGAAAACAAATCAATGCCGCCTGGCATTTTCCTCATTTTAATACCCTATTGAAACAGGAGAATGTTCGCTCATAGATGAAGAGATATTTTTTAATGATCTTTCTTGTAAAAAAACGGCATAAAATAACTTTTCCTCTGAAAGCCATTTAAGCTGACTAACAATGATCACAAGCGATTAGTTGGTTACGATAGAAAACGAAAATATTTCGCTAAAAACTTCATTTTTTTCATATTCTGGATCATTCCGACTTGCTACACGCCAGTAATATTGCCCAGGTGGTAAACTCATTGGCAAAACCAAATATTGTGTCTTTACCACGCTATCAAAAACAATACGATCAAACTGTTGTGTGGTCGATAACTGAAAATAAAAATACGGATTATTTTGGCCAGCGATCCAGTGAAAAGTTAAATTGGGTATCGTTAGTCTCTTACCATTAATGGGATTTTCCAAACTTGGAGGAGTTAATTGCATGAGTTGGATAAAACGATGTTGCCCCTCAAACCCTTGCAAGCCTTGCTGATTGACGGCACGGACTCGCATATAATACGTGCCAAGCGATAACGCCCCCCAGTTTATTTGTGGACGGGTTAGCATACTCTCTCTGGTTATTTCGACAAAGGTTTCATCTTGGCTTAATTGCGCAAGATAGGCTTTTGCATTGGGCACTGGCGGCCATTCAAAAAAAACCGGTGGCTGACTCACTCGCGAAGCTAATGCAGCTAATACCGGTGCAGGCAGTAATCTCACTGGTAGCGCCGGCGGTTTACCTTGCTCGGTAACCACCCCAAAACCAGCAAGTACTGAGCGCTCAACGCCATGTGCTTCCACAGCAATTTGGCCTTGCGTTACCTCACTATACATTTTTTCTTCCAGCGGATTAAAATTCACCCGAAACTGAGTGCCTCGCACGGCTGCCACGGCCGCAGGAGTGGTAATTTCAAAACGAGAACTGGGCGTCCGCAAAGGAGGAACCTGCGCATCAATACGGCCATTTTTCAAATTCATATGGATATCCACCATCCCTGTTTTTCCAAAAACACTCACCCTGTTCAATCGCAGGGTGGTTGATGCCTGCATCCAGAGTATCGTGCCATCAGCAAATTCCAAGGTGACAGCCGCCCCTTTAGCGGTTTGCACGGTACTATTGATACCCAGCGACATTTTGACTTGCAAGACTTGCCACGCCTGATCCGATACTTTCACTTGGGCATCACCCCTGACATAAAGCACAATGACAGACTTTGGTTGTTCTTTCAACCAAGTCAGCGGTATTTTAAGCACCGAGCCGGGCTGTAAATGTCGAGGGTTTTTGATGACATTATGCGCTTTTACTTGAGCCCAGTATGAGGTATCGATTAAATAGCGCTGACTAATATTCCATAAAGTATCCCCAGGGCGAACCGTATAAAGCCAGTCTGCTGCACCCACATTCGCTGAAGCAAAAATCAATGCAATCAACAGCGAAATGCATCGCTGTGTCACCCTTATTTTCATTTGTACACTCAGCAATACAACGAAGTTTTTCATAACGATGTTATTATCAACTCGTTATATTTGGTGAAATAATAGCCGACCTTGTCAAGATTACGCAAGACCGATCACAAAGATAAGGATATAGCAAGTTAAGCATTTACCAACGCGTACCATTGAAATGCTTGATGAAAAAACCAGGCCACCCATTAGTCATCGGTTGTGACTTGATCCAACCGGTATCCATATCGATAAATTGTTTTCAAGTGCCAACCATTTTGTGGGCTAAGCTTTAATTTCTGTCGAACGGTGCTAATGTGAGTATCGACTGTCCTGGTATTTAAATCACCGCGCTGTCCCCAAACACTCTCTAAAATATGTCCTCGGCTTAACAAACGTCCGGCATTACAAAATAAAAACAACGATAATTCAAATTCTTTACTGGTCAGTTGTGCTTTTGTCTCATGATAAGCTACGGAAAAATCTTCATGCGCAAACGTGTAAGGAATAAAAAAAGCCTGCTTATCATCATCCACCGACGCATGATACCGCCGAACTAAAGCCATGATTCGAGCAAATAATTCCATTTTACGCACGGGTTTTGTCATGTAATCGTCAGCACCGGCTTGAAGTCCCTTGACGATATCTGCTTCGCTATTTCGATTGGTGGTAAAAATAACGGGCATATGCCAATCCAAGGTTTTGCGAATCGTTGTTACGATATCAATACCGGAGATGTCGGGCAATTCCCAATCAACAATCAACAAGTCAAAACTCTCTTTTTTTTGCGCTTGTAGAAACTGTTGGCCCAAAGTAAAATGATGGTAATGATATGACTTACTTTTTAACCAGCCACACAACAACTCCGCCTGAGTCAAATCATCTTCAATGTAAGCAATTCTCAAATACAAATGTCAAACCTCATTAGTTTTAATATACGTATTTTATCTTGGAATATATTATACACAAGGAACCCCAAGAAACGCAGTCGCTTGGTTTTATTAGACTGTTATTTCGCCTTTTTGATGATATTTATGAAATAACAAATTATTACACTGCCCTCAAACAAGCTAACACGTTAGAAACATGCAGAGTATTTATCCTTATTTGGCAGTCTAACGCTTGATAATCTCGAATTTCACAAGGTTTTGAAAAGGGGGGAAGGAAGCATGCATGGAGAAAAGTCTGATTATAAAATCAAAGATCAAGCGAGACTTTAACGATCATTTTCACCTCCCACCTTCATGGCGAGCTTCGCCTAAAATGCCGACTTTTGGTGACCGATCCTCCTTTGCAACCCCCTCAGAATAGAACAATAATTCCTACGGTTTTGCACCTTCAGATCGGCCAAACCTAGCCTAAATCGGGGCGTGAAAATCCCACGTTATGATCGTGCTGAGTCATATTTAAAACGCTGGCTAATTACTCCATCACAAAAAACTCAACTCGACGATTTTTTGCACGCCCATCTTCCGTCGCATTATCAGCAAGCGGATGAGTCGAACCGTACCCCTTACTCTGTAGATTTCTATCCGGAACGCCACGTGAAATTAAATACGTCCTCACATTTTCGGCACGCTGTAATGCAAGCTTTTCATTCGATGATAAACTTCCTACCATATCCGAATGCCCAGCCACTTCAATAAAAATATTAGGATCTAACATTACCCGTTTAGCAATCCCATCAAGCAGCGTTTTAGTCTTTTGACTCAATCGGGTAGAATTTGCAGCAAACCGAATATCCTTCATCGCGGCAATGACAGATCGAATATCACATCCCTCTCGATCAATGACCGCACCCAGTTTAGTCTTTGGACAGGCATCCACCCGATCCACCAAACCATCGTTATCGCTATCGAGTTCACAACCGACTTCGTTTACCTTCAGCCAGGCGGGCGTATCTGCACACTGATCCCGATTATCGGCAATGCCATCAATATCTGAATCTACCGTACAGCCTTGACTATCCACCTGAAAATTGGCCGGTGTATTACCACATTGATCACCACTATCGGCAATGCCATCGGCATCTGAATCTAACTCACATCCTTCATTGTTGACTTTAGTGCCAAACCGTGTTTCATTACACTGGTCTTGATTATCGGCAATGCCATCGGCATCAACATCGAAAATACAGCCTTTCACATCAATCGCCACGCCAGGTAACGTATTCGCACAAGCATCTCGACTGTCGGCAATACCATCACCATCCGAATCAAGCTCACATCCGCTACGGCCTACCTTGACCCCCGTTGGAGAATTCGGACAATTATCGACTAAATCGATAATGCCATCGCTATCACCATCTTTCGCAAAACATCCTTGCTCATCAACTTCTGCATCGTGCGGGGTATTTTCACATTGATCAACTTGATTGGCGATACCATCCTTATCGTCATCTTGAATATTGGCGATGACACTGCCTATCGTGTGTCTATCTGTTTGCGCCTGAGCAAACATTTCTTCTTGTTCTGTCTCCTCCTCAGCAAATATGGAAGAGCGACCACCAATAGGAAATGACAATCCTAAACTAATGACCCAGTCTTGAAAGTTACTTTCTCCCAATAAATTGGATTCATCATGCCGCAATCGTGCATCACCACGCAATTTCGCCCCACTTTTGGCGATTTCACTCAAAAAACCGACACCAATATTTGCCATGGGACTCGATTTGCGTGGCCCATCAAATTTAGTTTGCATCACACCGCCACCGATCACCACAAAAGGCGCAAAACGACGTTTACGATTAAAAAAGTACAATGCGTCAGCCAATATCCCCACCTGTTTAAATTTAGTTTTGTTATTATGCTCTAATAAATCACCTACCCCACCCAACTCCATATTCCACCACCGGGAAAATTTTTTTCCAACAGATAAAGAGATGCCTCCGCCATTTTCACTCTCTCGGTTATCATCTGAGAAAACATAGGATAGCGCATGCTTGAAATAAAAAGGTTTATCAAATTCTTTAGCATGAACGATACCTCCCAATAACGGTATTGCTATAACAAACCAAATCATTCGTTTGAGATTCACTGGGTTAACTCCTTAAAATTTATTTCCTATCACATAAGCCATTCGAAAAAATAAGCGATGATCGATCATCTTGTGATATTCTTTAATCAAATTACTAAACAACAACATAATTTAGCTCAACGGATTCGGTGACAAAGAAACCACATTGATCGCTTTGCATTCACTTCAAATTTTTATAAGACGCCATCTTTGCTTTTATTGACAAAAAGTATAGCTCTAGATTAGCTAAATCGTTATCCAGACTTGCTTATCCCATCAAACAAAGCAATGGTATGTGCCAATAAATAATCAAATGTACTCAGCAAACTGAAGACTTCCGCCCATTTTTTTCAACAAATGAACCATAGGCTATCGTATTGCTGACAACAAGGTTTATTATCAATTTTTGCGAGCAACTCACTGAAATAGCCAAGCTAGGTCCTTAGTTATCAGCAGCGTTTCACCGCACAGAGCGGAAATGAATTAACAGAAAATACGCAGAGAAAAAAATAAAATGACTTTGGGAATGGGCGGCACAATAACTTCCCGGTTTCGCACCTCAGATATTTCGGGTGTTTTTTAAGCAGACAGACAGGTTGTTGCGTCGCCTATTCCTAAGTACTTACCGTGGTCGAAAATGCGACAAATGCAGGGGATTATTTACTTATTTGAAATATAACGCTATGATGATTTTTCAAACGCCATAAAACGATAGGGATATGGATTTTTTTCATCAGGCCAATGATCTTCCCGACTGATTTCCCGCCATTCATTCTGATCAAATTCGGGAAACCAAGTGTCGCCAACAAATTCGCCATCCACATACGTTAAATAAAGACGTTGCGCGAGCGGTAACATTTGCTGATAAATCGCCGCCCCCCCAATCACCATCATTTCATCAGCCCCTTGGACAACCATCAATGCTTGCTGGATATCGTCAGCAATAATGACACCTGCTGCACGATAATCACGATCCTGGGTTAACACAATATTGGTGCGCCCCGGTAGCGGTTTTGCCCCAAAAGACTCAAATGTTTTACGCCCCATTAAAATCGGCTTTCCCATGGTAACACGACGAAAATATTGCATATCGGCCGGTAATCGCCAAGGCAGTTGATTATTATGCCCAATCAGTCGATGATGGTCCAGTGCTGCAATCATAGATATTATCATAAGTGTTTTTTTTTAATTTAACCGACATTGAGCAATCTAGCTTTTGAAACTCACTAAGAAAATTGATCAAACAAGCTCAAATAGTAAGCGAGCTAATGTCGGATATAATGTTATGGTTGGATGACTCGAGCTTGGCCATCCCCGGTAACAAAAGTAAAATCAATACGCCCGCTTTTCGTGCCATTTTTATTGGTTGCCGATACCGTAAATTTATATTCACCCAGTTTTAGCGGTATCAATACCCCTTGGGTTTGCAGTGTCGTGAACTCTCGTGTGATCCGGGAAAAAAGTTCTTTAACGCGCGTCACATCCGGATTTTTTAAATACACTCCATGGCCCGCTTCAGCAATCATCTTGAGTTCTTGTTCTTCGATGTCATTGCCTAAACCGATCACATGAACCATTAACCCCAGGTGCTCTTTGATAGAACTCATCACATTATCAAGGTTCACGGGTTGTTTACCGTAGTGAATATATTCCGCATTGGAATTCGTTTTTTTACGTTGTTCATTAGGCTCAGTGGTATTATCAAAATAGCTATAGTTATCCGCGCCATCAGAAAACACCATCATCATATGATGGTCACGAGCCCCATTGAAAAAACCATTATCATAATCTATTTTCATTAACGTTGCCGCCTCGTGAACGGCACCATACAATTTAGTGACGGCACCAGAACTCGGCTCAGGGATGGATAAAATATCACTGGGCACCCAACTTTGTGGGTTCGCCTGGCTGATCAAATTGCGATTTAAAAAATCATTAAACCAAAATAACGAGAAAGCCACCTCACCGGAACGCTCTGACCAAATATCTAACACTTGCTGATAACTATCTCGCGCCGCTTCTAACATGCGATGGAATGCCGGTGGCTGGCGTAACAGCATGGAATAACTGGCATCTAATACCATCGAAAAATATAAATTTGTTGTCAATGCTTTCGAACTGGCATTGAGCACGGATTCTATATCAATGCGCCGATCATCAATCAAAAGTCGAAGATCAAATTCTTCAGAAGATAACGGAATATCATTATCTCCTCTCACAATATAATGCATCACCACCGTTGTTTTTCCACTGTTTTCATCCCAACTAATAATAGGCTCACTGGTTAGAGCAATGGTGATAGACGAGTTTTTATTTGCCAGCCATAAACCCGTATCAGACGATTCGTCCCAAATAATTTCTGAATCACCGCAAGCTGTCAATAATATAAAAAACACCAACAAAGCCAGGCGCATGAACCCACATCGTTTCATAAAACCCCCGTTTATGGAAATCGTCAAAATCGTATCTGTCTTAAATATATGATCGAGCACAATCTGAACTCAGCTGCAACGCCATACATTATACGAAAAGAGAAACGTTTTGAAATCAGTGACGATGTAGCCGCACGGGCATACGCTTAGCGCCCCAATGACCCGGTGTTGCTGCCCAATGCCCTGCACAATGGGCTTCGCAAAACCGACACTTACCGTTATCGGTTAAGTTCCAGTCACTTAACGTATACCTATCTCGCCCGATTAACAATTTACCGCATTGATGACAATAGGTGCTTTGCCCGACTTTATCATGCACATTACCCGTATAGACGTAGTGAATACCATTTTTTAAAGCGATTTCTCTGGCTTGTTTTAATGTGCTAGCCGGTGTCGCTGGTATATCTCGCATCTTCCAATCAGGATGAAAAGCGGTAAAATGCATCGGCACATCGGCGCCGAGATTTTCTTGCACCCAGCGAGTCATTTTATCGATCTCTTGAGTAGAATCATTTTGCTCGGGAATAAGCAAGGTCGTTAACTCTAACCAGGTGCTGGTATATTTCTTGAGATAAACTAAGGTTTCTAAAACCGGCTGTAAATGTGCGCCGGTTAACTTCCAATAAAATTTCTCGGTGAAGCCTTTTAAATCGACATTCGCGGCATCGATATGATCGAAAAAAAGTTGCCTTGGCTGTTCACAAATATAACCCGCCGTCACTGCTAACGTATGGATGCCCTTAGCACGACAAGCGATGGCAACATCCACCGCATACTCCATGAAAATCACCGGATCATTATAGGTAAACGCAATGCTTTTACAACCCATCTTCAGTGCCGTTTGGGCAAGCACTTCCGGAGAAGCCTCGTCACACAGGGTATCAACTTCGCGAGATTTGCTAATGTCCCAGTTTTGACAAAATTTACAAGCCAAATTGCACCCCGCCGTACCAAACGAAAGTACCGGCGTACCAGGATAGAAATGATTTAAGGGTTTTTTTTCAATGGGATCAATGCAAAAGCCACTGGATCGCCCATAGCTCGTTAACACGATCTGCTGATCTTGACAAGCGCGCACAAAACATAAACCGCGCTGCCCCTCATGCAACTGACAGAAACGTGGGCACAAATCACATTGAACCCGCTCACCGGCTAATGGATGCCAGAATTGAGTCGGAACAATTTCAGGGTTCATTGTCGCCATTATTTTCCATTTTTGTCAAAAATATAACAATTTATCCCTCTCAGAAACTCGTCTATCTGAGCCGATTATTTAGCCTTTACTCGATCTGCTTATGACTAATCAGACTGTCGTCTGAAAAGCAAATGAAGCAAAAGGTTTTTGTATTTTGCAGCAAACTTAAGGTACACTAAAATACACTGAGAGAGTGGCTTCAGCTTCCCTGAGACAAGTGATAACATGAGAGAAAAACAAATATCTGGAATACGTTACCCAGCGGTCGCCGGCATATTTTATCCGGTAGATCCCCAGGAGCTTAAGCAAATACTCCAGGGATTTTTAGATGAAAAAACCATCAAACAATCCCTCCCTAAAGCGATGATTGTCCCTCACGCCGGTTTGATCTATTCGGGGTCGATTGCGGCCAGTGCCTATGCTCAGTTACAAACTTTCGCCGAACAAATAACGCGCATCGTATTATTGGGTCCAACACATCATGTGGCCTTTCACGGTATGGCATTCCCTACCGCGCATATTTTTGTGACCCCGCTGGGCAACATTCCCATTGATCAACAAACCATCAGCTCGGTCACCCATTTCCCATTCGTGTCAATCAGTGACCTAGCTCACTTACAAGAGCATAGCCTTGAGGTACAATTACCCTTTTTACAAGCACTGATACCTACATTTTCATTGGTTCCCGCCGTCATCGGTGAAAGCTCACCCCAAGAGGTTGGCGAAATACTTGAGGCATTATGGGGGGGGGACGAAACGCTCATTATCATTAGTTCAGATCTTAGCCATTACCATGGATACACGGAAGCGAAACAATTAGATAAACACACATCGGAGGCCATCGAAAGCTTTCATATCGAGGCCATAAACCATCATCATGCCTGTGGACGCAATGCTGTGAATGGCTTATTGTTACTTGCAAAAAAGAAACATTTGCAAGTAACAACGGTGGACCTGAGAAACTCAGGCGACACCGCAGGCAGCAAAGATCGAGTAGTCGGATATGGCGCCTACCTGTTTCACTGAATCAATTATGTTAACGCTATCAGATACTGAAAAAAAAACCTTGCTTGAGATTGCCCACCATTCCATTCAACGCAAACTCGCCGGTAACGAGCCATTAGATCTGAATACCGCGGATTACCGCCGGAAAAATTTTCAGCAAACCTATGGCTCATTTGTCACACTCAAACATGACAACCAGTTACGCGGTTGCATCGGTTTGTTAGAGGGGCAATCCATACTCACCGAAGACATCGCTAATAATGCGCTCGCCGCTGCATTCAACGATCATCGCTTTGCCCCGCTGAGCCAACAAGAATTCGATGAAATCCAAATTTCGATTACGGTACTGAGTGATTTGCAGCCCGTTTCTTTCACCAGCGAAGCCGACTTAATCGCACAAATCCGACCGAACATTGATGGTCTCGTCATACAAGAAAACACCGATCAAGGCACTTTTTTGCCAGCCGTATGGGACATGTTACCGCAACCGCAAATATTTTGGCGGCAATTAAAGCTAAAAGCGGGCTTGCCAAGCGATTACTGGTCAACCACACTGAAAGTATTTAGGTATACTGCGCTCTCATTTTCTACCGATTGAATATTAATATATCCAATGTAACGAATGCTCATAAAAAACGTATTTAAGTTTGCACCTTGGCCGGGTTGTTACCATTATTATCGATATCAGTCAATCAATTACAATAATCAAAGGAAGGAAGCCAGGCTATTTAGCCTCCACACTGCATCGACCAATACGCTAGCGTATTGGTTCATACCAAGCTATTATCATGACGATAAGGATTAAATAATAGCACAAGCACAATAAAAATTAACATATTAATCCCGCCACTAAGCACTTTTTGGTATTAACTATGCTAGATGCTTTAGCAACAACAAGCGATATGGATTTTGCCCGATGGCGTTCGCTTAAAGCGCAGCAACAGTGTGATAACAAAATTGTTTCATAGCTTTTAAGTGGTTGCCATCGGGGTGAATAATAGGACACTAGGTGATCATGGGAAAATCGGTCTACATTTGTTACCTTGACCATCGAATAAAATTAGAGCGAAATACAACGTATACGGTTGGCCGCCAAAAAAGTGATATTACCTTATCTCATTTTCTGGTATCTCGGCAACACGCTCGTTTTGAATGGTTAGAGGATGATTTATTTATCGTTGATGCCAATAGCACCAACGGCACCTCAGTGAATGGCAAAACGGTACACAAAATTCCACTGAAAAATGGCGATCGAATTGAAATTGGCGGTTTTCATATGGACGTTGTGTTTGTCTATGAGCCAACCGATACTATCAAAGCATCCACTCCTCTGTCCGACGAAACACTCATGCTCAATAAGGCGGTGGAACAAATACTCAAGGATGTGGAAGATCAATCACTGGCTGCCCGAATTTCCGATTTAAAATCACAATTTGAACGCCGTAAACAGGTGTTGACAGACCTGGCCTATAAAGACACACTCACGGCGCTTTACAACCGACGATTTTTCGACAAAACATTACAAGAAGAAACCGAGCGTGCTCGCCGTTACCAACGTGATTTGCAGTTGATCCTTATTGATATCGATCATTTCAAACGTTTAAACGATACCTATGGACATCAAAAGGGTGACGACGCCTTGCAAAATATTGCGTCAATCATCGAAGGCCATTGCCGTGAAAACGATACCGTAGCACGTTACGGCGGCGAAGAGCTGGTCATTATTTTACCGGAAACGGCCTTGGAAATGGCGATTAAAGTAGCTGAAAAAATACGCAAAAAAGTGCAAAACGAAACCAAACGACATACGGATTGTGAAGTAACCATCAGCCTTGGCATTTCCAGTTTTAGCGCGTTAAATAACACCCCAGAAAAACTCATCAAAAGCGCAGACAATGCGCTTTATTTAGCAAAAAATGAAGGCCGCAACCGAGTCGCAACGGAACAAATGGTCTCTTGTTATTCCTAATCCTTAAGGAATGGACTCACCTAACGGGTCATGTGAGGGAGGAACTTGCAAATAAAACCCGTGTTGCAATAATTGGCTTTTTACCGATTGGACATTCGCTTGAGCTAACTTCCGATCCGGGGTTAATTCAAGCTCCATCACCCATTCCAAAGGCTGCAGCCTATCTAACAAGGTTTCTGGCACCCGAGAAAAATCATTAACTTTCTCAACATACAAATAATGATCAGATTTTAGGGTACTTTTATAGATTACACACATCATTTTCCACTCTCACTCATTGACATTAGCTCAGTCATCAAACCCGATCCAGGCCGGGAGTATACCAAATACCAGACAATATCGCTTAAAAAATCGCTAATCATTCGCCGAACAGCGCCAAAATGTTTTTGAGGGGATGGGACGGTCAAATTATACTCGGCGGTAAGCGTGACATTTTTTTGACTTTAATCATTAAACACTTCTATGATTAAATTAGTTAGTTAAACATCCTTCCCTGACACTTGATTGGCGACTAATATGTATAATTACGTAAGGATAGGCTTATCAACAAAAGCGCGAATCATGAATGGCGACAGTGATTAAAAATTTCTCCATTCCTTAACAGCGCAATAATTGTTACCCACCCAAAAATCCAATACCACCACAACGCAAGCACAGAAATACGGTTCGCCATTGCGTTTAAAGAACAATAAAATTGAGTTTTATTTTAAGGAGCATTGATGAAAAAAAACACAGTCACTGTCACCGATAACAGAAGTGGAAAAACCATTGACCTGCCCTTGCTAGAAGGCTCTCATGGACCACCCGTCATTGATGTCAACCGTCTCTATAAAGAATTAGAATTATTTACTTACGACCCCGGCTTCGTATCAACCGCCAGTTGTAAAAGTAAAATCACCTATATTGATGGCGACAAAGGGGTATTACTTTATCGTGGTTACCCGATTGATCAACTCGCCGAAAAAAGCAGCTTTTTAGAAGTCGCTTTTTTAATGTTATATGGAGAACTCCCCAAACAAAACGAACTGACTCGGTTTAAGGATTTAGTCCGCCGTCATACCATGCTCAATGAAAGCCTAAAAAGCTTTTACAGTGGCTTTTATCACGACGCGCATCCGATGGCCATTATGGTCGGTGTATTTGGCTCACTTTCTGCTTTTTACCATGATTCCTTAGATATCCACGATCCGTCACACCGCGAAGTGGCCGCTTTTCGTATGATCGCCAAGATCCCCACTATTGCCGCCGCGAGTTATAAATCTTCCATTGGTGAACCTTTTGTTTATCCAAAAAACAACTTAAGTTATAGCGGTAACTTATTACATATGATGTTCTCTGTACCGACCGAAGAATACGTCATTAACCCGATTGCAGAACGAGCACTTGACTTAATTTTTATTTTGCATGCTGATCACGAACAAAATGCCAGCACATCAACCGTACGCCTCGCAGGTAGCTCATCCGCCAACCCGTTTGCTTGTGTATCCTCTGGTATCACGGCACTGTGGGGACCAGCGCATGGGGGGGCTAATGAAGCCGTGCTACTCATGCTTGAAGAAATCGGAGACATATCACAAATTCCAAAATATTTAGCCAAAGCCAAAGACAAAAATGACCCCTTCCGACTAATGGGGTTTGGTCACCGAGTGTATAAAAATTATGACCCGCGAGCTAAGATCATTCGCAGTATGTGTCATGAGGTATTAAACAAGTTGGGCGATAAAAATGATCCGCTCTTTGAACTCGCCTTAAAGCTTGAAGAACTTGCGCTAAATGATGATTATTTTAAAGAGCGCAAACTCTATCCCAATGTCGATTTTTATTCGGGCATTATTTATCGAGTACTCGGTATTCCCACCAATATGTTCACCGTCATGTTCACGATTGCCCGAACCGTTGGCTGGGTTGCCCAATGGATGGAAATGATCGCCGATCCCGATCAGCGGATTGCACGCCCCCGACAACTCTATGAAGGAGCAAAACTCAGAGATTACGTCCCATTGGATAAACGTTAAAAATTCAATATATCCAACATTGAGTCGGGTGTATCATACACTCATACACCCGTTAACGTATGACAAACACCTCAATGGGCGCGATATCAATTTCCTCACAAACCAAACCTATCACATCAGCATGTGTTGACCCTTCCCATAACCATTCTTTGAATCTTTTTATTTTAGTCTCTTCACCGCAGGCAACCAATTCAACTCGGCCATCGGATAAATTCCTTACCCAACCAGTAATACCTAGGCGACTAGCCATTTCCATCGTCGATTGGCGATACCAAACGCCTTGCACCTTACCGCTAACCCAGCATTTCACTGCCGTTTTCATAAACCCTCAATCATCACCGTTTGTCCGATACCCAATACATTATTGTTGGTGAAAAATGACACCGCCAATTCATATTTCGGTTGATTATTACGAAAAATCACTGGCTCAATACCAACAAACTTAACTTTTCCTTTATAAAATTTGTTACCCGACTTAATATTGACGTCTTGATTGATCGAAACCTTTTCGATTAATGAAAAATCGAGTTCGGCCACAGCTAACATCGAATCATTTTTCACCAAGGTAAATAACGGAATCACCGGCAAACCTGACACAATCACTTGACCTAAATCAACTCGTTTTTCTATAATGAGTCCAGAAAAAGGGGCGATGATTTCACTGTATTGCAATTGATAAGCCGCTTTCGCTTGGTTTGCCATGGCGTGTTTTAATCGGGCAACCGCCTGCTGATACGCGAGATGGGCCTGCTGCAAAGCCGTGTCTGACAATACTGTTCGTTTATATAACTCATCGGCACGTTCTTTTCCTTTTCTCGCCGCCTGCTCATCAAGCCATTGTGCCGCTACTTCCGCACTCATGGCTTCTAACTTAGCTTTATAGATACGCTGATCTAAGCGCATTAACACGGTACCAGCGGTCACATGCGCCCCTCTATCGACCAGCACTTCTCTCACAACACCGGACAATGGCGTACTTAGGGTGATTTTGTTTTCCCATTGCACCACCGCTTCAACACTCGCCGCTTTCCCTGTTGAAACGATTGTTAAGAAAAAAACGCCATACCTGATCAACACCCAAACCCATTTCATAAATTAATCAACCAAAGTTTTGCCGGTAATGACATTGAATTGTGACTTTTTGCTCATCAATCAGCTTAAAATTAACCCCAAGTACCACATGATATTATTTATCGTTATAATTAACATAAGGTTCAATATGGACTCCAAAATCTTATTCGACGACTTGAATTTGGACAATTCGTTCACGCCAAGAGGAAAACAATGACATTAATTCGCCAAGACGATTTCATTCAAAGTATAACCGATAGTTTGCAATTTATATCATATTATCATCCGATCGATTTCATTCAGGCACTTGATGCCGCTTATCATCGGGAAAAATCCCCGGCGGCGAAAGAGGCGATGGCTCAAATTTTAGTAAATTCACGCATGTGTGCATTGGGGCACCGCCCGATTTGCCAAGATACCGGCATTGTGGTGGCATTTATCGATATTGGCATGGAAATACGTTGGAATACTCATCGACCGCTAGAGGACATGGTCAATGAAGGCGTTCGGCTCGCTTATACGCAAGCTGACAATCCGTTACGTGCCTCATTGGTTAGCGACCCGGCGGGCACTCGGAAAAACACAAAAGACAATACCCCGGCGGTCGTTCATGTTCGCTTAGTCACCGGTAATAAAATCGATGTACACATTGCGGCAAAAGGGGGCGGCTCGGAAAATAAAGCCCGTTTAGTCATGTTAAACCCTACCGATGACATTGCAGAGTGGGTGGAAAGAACCGTTCCTCAAATGGGGGCCGGTTGGTGTCCGCCTGGGGTGCTTGGGATTGGGATTGGCGGCACCGCCGAAAAAGCAACATTGCTCGCTAAACGATCACTCATGTCACCCATTGATATTCAAGAGCTCATCACTCGTGGCGCCACTTCAACTCTGGAAGAATTACGTTTAGATATATTTCAGCGCGTTAACGCATTAGGTATTGGCGCGCAAGGCTTAGGCGGCCTCACCACTGTGTTAGATGTAAAAATACTTGATTTTCCAACGCACGCCGCCTCCAAACCTGTCGCGATCATTCCCAATTGTGCGGCCACTCGCCATATTCATTTTAACTTAGATGGCACAGGACCCGCGAAACTCGTCCCGCCGGCCTTGTCAGACTGGCCAAAAATTACTTTGCAGATCGATGAACATACTCAACGGATCGATCTAGAAACCCTCACAGCCAAAGACATTACCCACTGGCAACCCGGCGATCGATTATTATTATCAGGACGTCTATTAACAGGCCGCGATGCCGCACACAAACGCCTCGTCGATCTATTAAACAATAATCAACCGCTACCTCAGGGTCTCAACTTTAACAACCGATTTATCTATTATGTCGGTCCCGTTGATCCGACAGGCGATGAAATTATTGGACCGGCGGGTCCCACCACCGCCACTCGCATGGACAAATTTACCAACCCCATGTTAGCCAAAACTGGCTTATTAGGCATGATAGGAAAAGCAGAACGAGGTCCCGCCGCGATCAATGCCATTAAAACCCATCAAGCCGTCTATTTAGTTGCCACTGGCGGTGCCGCCTATTTAGTATCAAAAGCCATCCGTGCCTCGAAGGTCATCGCCTTTGAAGAGTTAGGGATGGAGGCGATTCATGAATTCATCGTCGAAGATATGCCAGTAACCGTTGCGGTAAATACCCAAGGCAAATCCATCCACCAAATCGGTCCAGCTCAATGGCAAAGCAAACGATAAAACCAAGCTTAAGAAGCAACGTTTCCGCGTTTGGAGGAATTGGCCGTGGCCCCATGGACTTCACTCGCATGGGTCAAATAGAGCGCCAAGCCGACTAAAGCAATCCCCGCCGCTAAATACAACAAAGACAAAGGACTATCAAAATGCATATTAATCGTATGTTCGAAAAACTTAACAATCAGGATCATTAAAATCACCTTCGCTAAGCGTGCTTTTAAATCATCCAAACTATGAATCACTAATACATTACTTGAGACACCAGTCTCACTCGCATATTTAATTTCGCTGATAAACAATTCATAGAGACCCATCGCAAAAATCAGTAATACCGTTGCCAACAAAAAGCCATCGACAATTTCTACCACATGGGTGACCGATTCACTTCTTAACGTCGCTCGTTCTGCCGTCGTTAACGCCGGAGACGCATAGTCAAGCAAGTGAATGAGCGTATAAAATACATCCACCGTTGCCATATAAAACACACCGATGCTTGTCAATAAACTGGCGACCACGGCAATTAATACAATAAACCGGCTTTGCCATAATGCTTTTTCAAACATTCTCTCAGCAACTTTCATTTTATTATTGGTCATAAGTTTATTAAGTATGATGTTGGCGTAAAAAAGGGAACGTATTGAATATTTACCAAACACATGCCGTAGGGGATAGACATTGTATCGCCGTCACGTATGATTTTTGAATCTCGCCTAAGGGCGAGATTTGATGATCCGAAATCCCAACGGGTACGACTGAATATCCAGACAAATGTAACGTTATTGTTATTCTTGTTGCTGCTGCTTAATTTGTATCGCTTTATCTCGTGCTAACAAGGCATTTTCTTTCGCTGCCACCGCATTTTCTTGGGCTTGCTGATAGTTACCAATATCCAAGTCTTCTTCAGCAAGATGCATGAGCTTTCGCGCTTTCTCAAACTCATCCGAAGCAAGCTGGGGGGCACTGACTTCTTTTGCTGAGGCGAGCGCTTGCCGAGCATCACTCATTTCCTGTACAGGCAACCCAACACAAGACAAGCCACTCACAGCCAAAATAAACATTGCCCAAAAATAAGCAATTCGAAATATTAGGGTAGGCCTCATGGGTCCTTTATATTTTAATTTGCATGTTTTTCGCCCGAAAAATTTATTCACAGCAAATCCACACGTCAAAAACACGTCAGCATTGGCATTCATTCACCGATGACAACTCTGAATACAATAGGCACTTTATTGGCAGTCAAGCTATCACCCACCTGTTGTAGTGTCAAGACAACTTTACCGATCAAACCTCATTCGATAATTTTGTCCAGCTTTTTTTAAAAAATCAAGTTTGTATGGATAAAATTCCAGGTACAATGCCCCGTCTTTATAACAGAAAAGATATCGATCATGACAGAAATATTAGTTTTATATTATAGCCGCTATGGCGCCATCGAAAAAATGGCTAGACTCATTGCGCGAGGTATCGAAGAATGCCACGGCACTCAAGCCAAACTTCGTACCGTGCCGAACGTTTCAACGGTCTGCGAAGCCACCGAAAATAGTATTCCGACAACAGGCGCTCCTTATGCCACCTTGGAAGATTTAAATGATTGCGCAGGATTAGCCTTAGGCAGCCCGGCCTATTTTGGCAATATGGCTTCACCAGTCAAGTATTTTCTAGAAACCACAACTAGCTCATGGCTATCAGGCACCCTGACAGGCAAACCCGCCACTGTATTTTGCTCCAGCGCCTCCTTGCATGGCGGACAAGAATCCACCTTATTATCAATGATGATACCGCTCTTACACCATGGCATGTTAATCCAAGGTATACCATACCAGGAACCTGAGCTTAACAACACATCCAGTGGCGGCACACCTTATGGTGCCAGCCACTACGCCGGCCCGGACAATCAACGAGCCATCAGTCATGCAGAAAAAACCCTGTGTCTCAATACTGGCAAACGGCTTGCGCAACTTGCATTAAAATTATCCTAAGAAAAACCACGCTCAATTCGCCATATGACAATCCAAAACATTTGGAGTAAATAGCTTATTCAAGGTAGAATATAAGACAAAAACTCATACTAATAACTCATATCCAGATCCCACCAACAGCCATAGGATCTAGGTAATATTTCATTCCAAAATACTCCACCAGTGGGGAGTCTAACATATGTCACAATATTTCAAACATTTTACATTTATCGTCTTATTTATCATTGGTTTTACTAGCTTTCCAGGGTTTGCTGGAGGTCAGATTATTATCAATAATACCGCCCTTCCAGGTAATGTCGGTGTTTACACAAGTAAAAATACCACGTTGCTGGGACCACGTTGCCCAATAGATAGCCAGCATTGCAACAGCTTCGGTATGCCAAATATCCAGGTGATTCAGGCGGATGATGATGGTTCCATTTGGAACGCTATCGGTTTATCCAATCAGCAGTCCACCCGCTATCAAAGTGACAGCCCAATTACGGCAACGTCCGCCATCTCAGAAAATGGCCTCCTGATTTCTCTAAAAAAGTTAAGACGCGCCGCCAATAGTCTTGCCCAACTGCGCCCGAATGGTTTAACCAGCGGTCAGTTTGGTAGCCTCAACTGGATGGATTTTATCGCACAGATTACCAACGCAAAAACCATGTATGGCGTGGTGCGAGTTAAAATCCCCGTGCAAACAGAGAACAGCCCGGCTCAATCATGCGCCTGTACACTCGCTTCTGGCAACAATCTAAGTGCGGGCGAATCAATTTGTGGAACCATCCTCAATCCTCACTCACAAATTCGCATCAAAGGCACATTATTTATCGATTTCATTGCTTGCGATACGGGAGTGCCGTTATCAAATACCACAGGCGATTCGCCTACGCTAACGATCAATATTCCGCTTCACATCAATAGTACCAGCTATGCCACGTTAAATTTCGATGCCCTCACCCAGTTAAGTGGCACCAATGATTGTGAAGCTAACCGAACCGAATGTGTCAAAAAAATAAATACCAAGCTGCCTTTTGCATTAATTTCACCCTCTGCCCTTCGCGCTTATCAGGCAAGTAAGCAGACCGCATTGACCCAAACATTATTTAATACGTTGAGCCCAGCTGAACAATTTCAATTACTCATTCCTTCGGGTTATAACGCGGGGTGGCTTGATGCATTTCAGGCATTGAATATTGCTAAATCCCAGTGGTTAGCCTTAGGTTTTGCCAGTCCTAACTACCAAGGCCCATTTACTGAACAAGACATCGTCTCTGAACAATTCCAAGATATTCCTGCACTGGCTATTTCTGGTGGAAAAGTCACGTTAGCCAACCAAGTAAATATTTCAGGACTCGTCTATTCTGTCCAGAAATTATCCATATCACAAGCCCAAGCAAGCCAGCAGTTTTTCAATGGTAGCCTCCTCGTTCGCGACGGTTTTCATATCGCAACCGCGAAAACTGGAGGAGCGATTCTCATCAACAACGATCCAATGTCCTATCGCCAAACCGGCGTATTGTCTGGAGGTAATGGACAACCCATATTCAAACCCTATATCCACCAAAAAGCTCGCTACCAAGGTGACGATGAAAATGGTGGCTCCGGAAATGGTTCTAATCGAGGTTCTAGCGCTGATTTTAGCCCCAACCAAAATGATTGTGTCCGAGAAATTAACAGCGGTTCAGATTCAGGTAGTGGCAGTTTTAGTCAACAAATAAGATTTCCTTGTGAATGTATACCACCTCCCCCACCAGATAATGGCAGCGGTAGCGATGGCCCGACCCCCACTAATTATTACACTTACAAAAGAAACAACGGAATATCGCCCGCAGAACATGAAGAAATCGGAGAAGGTAGTGGTCGCGGCACAATACCTGATTGTAAAGAGCCACCTCCTCAGCCAATAGAGCCACCCGCAGAGCCACCTCCGCCAACAGAGCCACCCACAGAGCCGCCTCCGCCAACAGAGCCGCCGCCACCCGAGGAACAACCCCCCGAAGAATCTAATTTTAGTCACCCTGGTCCCCGCTGGGTTGAAATAAGACCGAGATAAAAAATAATCAACATCCCCCCTCCCCCCCACATTTTGCGGCAAAATGTGAGGGGGAAAACAAATCCGGCTGATTTCTTTCCTCGATATCTCCCTCAAAACACTTCATCGCAGTCCTTATATGGAGCAAGTTAGCATTGCACGCTAAACTACCCATATGGATACATCGTTTATCGCCTTAGCGCAAAGACCGAAGCACATCTCTCTCCTTAATGGTTGGTAATCGAAAAAACAGGAAATAATCAATAAAATGAAATACTTAAAAACAAAAAACCCCTTTACCCAACAAGATATCTGCCAATACATAATGGATGAAAATAGTGATATCGAACACAAAATCTCGCTCGCACGGGAGGCTTTTCAACAATGGAAACGCCTGCCCATCCAGAATCGAGTCACCCACCTCAAGCAAGCATTGGACTATTTTGAGCAGCATCGTGATGAAATCGCCATCAACATCACTCAAGAAATGGGCAAGCCACTCATACAATCCCATCACGAAATCAATACCTTTATGGAAAGAGCCTATTTTTTATGTGAGACCGCCGAAGCCGCACTGCAACCGCAAATATTGCCTAATAAACCCGGTTTTCATCGGCAAATCGTCCATGAACCCTTGGGCGTCGTTTTCATCATGGCGGCTTGGAATTATCCATTATTGGTGGCAATCAATGGCGTAATGACCGCTTTACTGGCAGGAAACACGGTTATTTTGAAGCATAGCAGCCTCACTCCCTCCATTGGCCAACATTTCGAAAAAGCATTTGCTAATTTAGCCGATATCTGTCCGGTTTTACAGCATATTATCGTAGACCATAAAACAGCCACTCGCCTCATTGAACAAGGCGGTATTGACCACATTATTTTCACCGGGTCGGTTCATACAGGCCGGCAAATCTACGCTAAAACAGCGCACCGCATTCTCGATTGCCAATTAGAACTTGGCGGAAAAGACGCTGCCTATGTGGCCGAAGATGCCGACTTAAGCGCGACGGTGGCAAGTATCGTCGATGGGGTCGTTTATAATGCGGGACAATCGTGTTGTGGTATTGAACGCGTCTATGTCCATGCCAGTCATTACCAAGCATTTATCGATGAAGCGAAAAAAATATTAACAAACTATAAACTCGGTGACCCTAAACAAACAGAGACTCAACTTGGCCCGCTCGCCAAATCAAAATCCAGCGAACTATTAAGCCAGCACATTACTGATGCCATCGATAAAGGTGCAGAACTTATCTGTGGTGGCCATGCTCGCACGATTGGCCACGCTATTTTTTTCGAACCCACCTTATTAAGCAACGTCAATCATCAAATGCTCGTCATGCAAGAAGAAAACTTTGGTCCTATTTTGCCCGTGATGTCCGTTGACAATGATGCACAAGCATTGAAACTCATTGATGATTCCAGTTACGGCCTCACGGCGGCTATTTACACTATCGACAAACAACGCGCCATCGATTTTTCGCAACAAGTGAATGCCGGCACTGTTTTTATGAATCGTTGTGATTACCTCGATCCCGCACTTCCCTGGACAGGCGTTAAAAATAGCGGTAAAGGTTCTTCTTTATCCACTTACGGATTTCATCAATTGACCCGCAGAAAATCCATGCATTTTAAGCTTTAAGGGAGAAGGTTTATGACCAACAGAAAACCGACAATACAACAAAAGCTCGATATCTATAAAAAGCAAAACATTAAACGGGTTAAATTAGGCATCACCGACATGGATGGCGTCATCCGTGGCAAATATCTCAGCCTGGAAAAATTTTCCGGCCTAGCTCATGACTCAGCCGGTTTTTGTGATTGCATTTTTGGCTGGGATGTCAATGATCAACTCTACGATAATGCTTCATTTACGGGATGGCATACCGCTTTTCCTGATGCACCTTATCATATTGATCTCGCTAGTGAACGACGATTGATTGAGGAAAATAACATTCCTTATTTTATTGCAGAACTCTCCGCACCGGACAATCAGACCACCCACCCCATTTGTCCACGTAATGTGCTAAAAGCTATATTAGCCAAAGGTGAGGAATTAGGTTATGGTTTTCAATTAGCTTTCGAATATGAGTTTTTTATTTTTAATGAAAACCCTCACTCTGCCAAAGAAAAACACTACCAACAGCTAACGCCATTATCGCCTGGAAATTTTGGTTATTCCATACTTCGCACAGCAACCTATTCGGAACTCTTTGATACGTTCATGGAGTATCATCTATCCCTCGATTGTGAATTAGAAGGTTTGCACTGTGAAACAGGACCTGGAGTTTGGGAGGCAGCCATTAAATACGATACCGCATTAAACGCCTGTGACAAAGCCACGCTATTCAAGACCTTCAGCAAAGCTTTTTTTCAAAAACGTAATATGCTCGCCACTTTCATGGCAAAATGGTCGATGAACTATCCTGGGCAAAGCGGTCATTGCCACCAGTCGATGATTGACTTAAACACCGGACATAACTTATTTTATGACGACAATCATAAAAATCAGATGAGCGATTTAATGCGTCACTATGTCGCCGGCGTACAAACCTATTTAAGACCCTTTCTCGCCTTATATGCACCAACCATCAACAGTTACACTCGACTCGTCAAAGGCGCCTGGGCACCCACCGCCGCCAGTTGGGGCGTCGATAATCGCACGACAGCATTAAGAGTGATTCCAGGCACAGAAAAATCACAACGCTTAGAATTTAGACTCAGTGCGGCAGATGCCAACCCTTACCTGGTGGCCGCCGCCTGCATTGGTTCCGGTTTGTTAGGCATCCAAAAAAAATTAAAACTCACCGAGGCGATACCAGGCAATGCTTATGAGCATCAACATGAACTTAGTGAATCATTGCAATTATTTAGCAACCTCCGTGACGCCAACTTCGCATTAACCCAATCCGCTGACGCACAAGAGGTTTTCGGCAACCCCTTTGTTGAGCACTTTACTGCCAGCCGCGATTGGGAAATCCGCGAATACGAGCGCCATATCAATGATTGGCAACTGCAACGTTATCTTGAAATTATTTAACGAGGAATTCTTCGTATGCAACAATTCAACTTTCCGACGCTCATTTATTATGGCGAAGGTGCTTTACAAAAATTCATTGATGTTTTGGCGAAAAAAAACTATCAAAAAATATTGATTGTCACCGATAAAATGCTCGTCGATTTGGGTATCATTAAACGGTTAACCACTCCTTTGGATAATCAAAAAATCCCCTATACCCTCTTCTCCGATGGTCACCCCAACCCCATTGAAGACGATGTTATTAAAGGCAAACAGGTATTTCTCAACCAGCAATGTGATTGCATTGTGGCTATGGGCGGCGGCGCCCCCATGGATATCGCCAAAGCCATTAAAGTGTTAGCCACTCATCCTGAACCACTCAGCCAATACGATGATACTAAAGGCGGTGATGCGTTAATAAATCAGCCCATGCCACCCCTCTACGCGATTCCAACCACCGCGGGCACTGGCAGTGAAGTCGGACGTGCTGGAGTCATTATTGTTAAAGAAACGGGCAAAAAAACCATTATCTTTCACCCTGACCTATTGCCAAAAATTGCGGTATTAGAACCCGCCGTCACCCTCAAACTGCCGCCATCTATTACCGCTGCTACCGGTATTGATGCCTTTACGCATTGTTTAGAGGCGTATTTTTCTCCGATATTTCACCCCATGGCAGCAGGGATTGCCATCGAAGGCATAAAACTCATCATTGAAAATCTACCCATTGCCACGCAGCACGGCGATAATAGCGAAGCCCGAGCGAAAATGTTACTAGCGGCGACCATGGGTGCCACCGCCTTCCAAAAAGGTTTAGGCATGATACATTCCATGGCCCATCCACTGTCGGCTGAATTTGATACCCATCACGGCCTGGCCAATGCCCTGTTGTTACCTTATGCCATCCAGTATTTAGAACAGCAATCGCTGACTGACAGCAATCAGCATAAACTCGCGGTGATTAACCAATTATTCCATGACGCCGGACTTGGCAAACCACAGCTAAGCAAGACATTACATCAATTTGTTGAAGCACTGGGCATCACGCTCGGTTTATGCCAGCATGGCATACCCGAACAAGCTTTCGAAAAACTCAGTCAGCTTGCACTCCAAGACCCTTGCCACTTAACCAACATGATCCCGCTGACTCAAACTGATTTTCTCAGCGTATTCAAGGCGGCCGCATGAAACTCGGTATTTTGCAATGTGATAACGTATTACCCCAATATCAACCCCAGTTCGGTAATTATCCTGAGATGCTGATGGAACTGTTTAGCCGCATAGACAATACACTTGAGTTTCGTATATTTGATGTAACACAAGGCCACTACCCAGATAATATGGCTGATTGCGATGGATATATTACGACGGGCAGTAAAGCAAGCGCGTATCATGATACGCCGTGGATATCCACACTGAATGACTATATCAAAAGGCTAGACTCACAAAAAATAAAACTGATCGGGATTTGTTTCGGCCACCAACTCATCGCTCAAGCCTTAGGTGGAGAAACTCAAAAAGCCGATGCTGGCTGGGGCGTCGGTGTAGCAAACATGCCGATCAAGCACATTAAGACTTGGATGTATCCACTTAAATCAACATATTCATTGCTAGTTAGCCATCAAGATCAAGTCATCAAACTACCCAAACAGGCCGAGTTATTAGCGGGCGACAGCTTCTGCCCTAACGCCATGTATCAAATCGGTCATCATATTTTATCACTGCAAGGTCACCCCGAATTTAGCAAAGATTATGCAGTCACCCTCATGGATCATCGAGCAGAAAACATCGGTCAGCTAACTTACCAACAAGGAAAAAACAGCTTGCAACAATCGGTAGATGACAATTTACTTGCCCAATGGATATTGGCCTTTATCGCGCCAAAGTAAACACCTGATAATATCATCAACTGCTAGGCCAATATACATCCCATGAACCACAATACCTTAATGATACAAGGCACTTCCTCCGATGCAGGGAAAAGCACCATCGTCACCGCCCTGTGCCGTATTTTTTTACGCATGGGTATCCAGGTCGCTCCCTTTAAACCACAAAATATGGCACTCAATAGCGCCGTGACCATCGACGGTGGAGAAATCGGCCGTGCACAAGCCTTACAAGCACAAGCCTGTGGTATCGAAGCCCACACCGACATGAATCCGATTCTATTAAAACCCAATACCGACCAAGGTGCCCAAGTGATTATCCAGGGCAAAGCTCACTCAAATATGACCGCGGAACAATATCACCGCTACAAACCCAAAGTGATGGATGACGTGCTCACCGCCCACCAACGCTTGTTGACACAATATCAACGGGTGATTGCCGAAGGCGCCGGCAGTCCGGCCGAAATAAATTTGCGAGAACACGATATCGCTAACATGGGTTTTGCTGAAAAAATTGATTGTCCGGTCATCTTGGTGGCTGACATTGATCGCGGTGGGGTTTTCGCACAAATTGTTGGTACCCTGGCACTCTTGTCTAGTTCAGAGCAGAAACGCGTGATCGGTTTTGTCATTAATCGTTTTCGTGGGGATGTGAAACTATTGACCAGTGGCCTACAGTGGTTAGAACAAAAAACCCAAAAACCCGTGTTAGGGGTATTGCCCTATCTTCCCAACCTATTACTTGATGCCGAAGATAGCCTAGCCAACGCCAATCATTTTCAAGCATCCCATCACAACGCATTAAAAGTGCTGATTCCAGCCACTCCAAGAACCAGCAATCACACTGACTTTGATCCATTACGCTGCCATCCAGAAGTCAGCTTGCAATGGCAAAAACAGCCACCCAACCGTCCAGAAGCTGACTTAATTATTTTACCCGGCAGCAAAAATGTCGTGCTCGACCTGGCCTGGCTAGCCGAAAATGGTTGGACTGACTGCATCAAACGCCACTTGCGCTACGGCGGAAAACTCCTGGGTATTTGCGGCGGGTTTCAGATGCTAGGTAACACTATATCAGACCCACTCGGTGTTGAAACAACCCCAGGCCAATACCCAGGTTTGGGTTTATTAGACCTAGACACCCATTTATCAAACCATAAAAAACTAATGCAACGCGCAGGTCACTGGCTTGACAATGGCGCCAAGATAAGTGGTTATGAAATCCACATGGGTAGCTGTCAAGGTAACGCACTGCAACGCCCAGTTATACAATTTGAAGACGGTACTTACGACGGTGCCATATCCAAAGATCGACAAATTATCGGCACCTATTTACATGGTTTATTTGAAACCGCAGAGGCGTGTTGTACTTTGCTTCAATGGGCCGGACTCACCCCATCAAGCACCGAAGATTACAATCAAATTAGAGAAACCAACATCAACCGAGTGGCTGATTGTGTAGCGACGAACTTAGATATTGAGTATATAAAAAAATACCTTGTTTAATTTCCTCTCTGGAGTAAATTCTTTCACACCCGCTTTCTGTATTGAGTCTTCGACCCAGCATACCCTCGTGACACCATCGTATAACGGTCCCACCAACACGGAATGCCTTTTCTATGCATTAATGGTAATTTTGAGCGTTACTAGATTGATAACGAGACATTAACGGATATCATATCCATTGAATAATTCGTCAATCACTTGATCTTGTTTGAAACTGACATTGAGATACCGGGTTACCTCAAGTGCATCTAAATAGGCATTTCCGAGACAATTAGTAGCGCCAGGCGAAGGGGTCAGGTTGAATAAAATCGCTTTATCTGGATTGATGGTGGCCGCACCGAGTTTGAGCTGCCCGACGACACGATCAATGACTTGTGGTCGTAGACCGCCAACGCCATGAGCGTATTGTAAGTCGCTGAGTTTAAGTGATGGAATGATTTTTTGGGCATCTTTTAAAAATAAACGCCGCCGTATAACAGGGACTTCAAATAGAATATTTTTAATCATATAGGCACGTATTGTGGAATCTTTGAATAAATCCCAAAAAATTTTTGCAACACAATAATTTGGCTTTAGTGCTTCTAAAAATTCACGAATGGATCCCGGTCGATAACGTTCTAATTTTGGCAGAATCAATGCGGTTGGCCCTAATCGAGAAAGATTAGGTTCCGTGACATCAGGATCGACATGCATGGCAGCAAAAGGCAATTTATCATTTTGTACCGTATAGACTTTGCCATTAACTTTTTTGGGTATAAAGTAAAAACTACCGGCGATAGGCAATACAGAATACTCAAGTCCGTACCCCATTCGGTGAGCAAATAATAAACTATGAGGGCCGGCGGATACTACAACGTACTCAGCCGTGTATGTGTCACCCTGAGCAGTAATGGTAAAATAATCACCGGTTTGGTGAATTTCATCCACTTTGGTATTGAGGCATACTTGGGTAGGTAATGATTCATTTTCCGCATTGTGTGCAAAGGAATGGGAAAGTTGACCATAGTCTACCGCGCAAATTCGGTTAGTACAGCCACTTGCAATAATCGGTTCCGGGCGTCTTTGGCCATTGGTGAGTGCTACATTAGGCTCAACTTCAGCAATTTGTTTCGCTTCCCATAAGGACATGTAAGGAAAAGCTTCAGCAAATTCATCATGACGCTGTCGTACTAACTAGGCCGCAGCAAAGGATACCGTTGGCTCTTTAAAAAATGATTTAATCAAAGAACTATTTTCTTTTATAGTCTGTAAAT
>VAPL010283954.1_pt1 | contig 33242 bp, 31 predicted proteins | sample 3395061 | NCBI WGS metagenome assembly VAPL01 (sample SAMN08290444, study PRJNA428436) | hydrothermal vent metagenome | isolation source: Deep-sea hydrothermal vent chimney 2 | place: Pacific Ocean: Juan De Fuca Ridge | depth 2182 m m | reverse complement strand
TTATCAGCCTCTTCCAAAGTGAATGGAATTACAACTTGGTTATATGATTTTTACAGTCCCGTTGGAGCAACAGGTGTTATTGTTACTCCTAAAATGACTGCGCCACCGAGACTCACCAGTCAGCGTGGTAGTACAATATCGTGGGATTTGGTTGGCTTTCCAACAGAATCGCTAGACATCTTTATTCGAGATGATATTACAAGAAGTTACTGGGATATTGAGATTGAAGGGAATATAAACCAAGTGACACTACCGGAATTACCTGCAGGCCTAAAACCAATACTAAACGTTGGTACAGAATATGAAATTGATTTCCGGGGTTATTATGGATACAGAGAAACACCTCAAAGCGTTACTTCAATTTTTGAACAGTTTTCTCATATAGCTATATGGACACGTTAAATACCTAATAATAAAACTGGACACCTATAAATTGAATAGAAAAAGATAGTTGTTCGATATAAGTTAACACTGTAATTAGTCAGCCCTTAAAAAGTTCTTGAATTAACTCCGGCGAATCATTCTTAGGACTATTTACCGTTTTACTGACGGCATAATAACGCATCACGCTATAATCTGATTGTTCTAATAACGACAACATTAATTCTGAATGAGCGCTGGATTGTTTTATGGTTAGCCAATTGTGTTGTTGTTCGGGGGATATAATAACGGGCATTCTGGAATGAATTTTGCCCATAAACGCAGTGGCATGGGTGGTGATGATGCTGCACGATTGAATTGAGTTCGACTGATCCGGTGATAACCATTGATCCCATACTCCTGCAAATGTAAAAATAGTTTTGTCTTTTCGGGTGATGTAATACGGTTGTTTACTATTACCCTGATTATGCCATTCGTAAAAGCCATCGGTTATAATTAAACAACGTTGTTGTTTAAACGGGGTTTTAAATGCGGGTTTACTGCTGATGGTGTCTGCTCGGGCATTGTTCATGCTAAAACGATTATCAATACCTTTTGACCATGAGGGTACTAAGCCCCATCGAAGTGCATGACATTCAACTTGATTTTCATTATTGTAACGTAGCGTTAAAATGTTTGAACTGGGTGGAATATTAAATTTGAATGCGAAATTTTTAATATCATTAGTGGTATACGAATGATTGCTATTATAATTAAAGTGCAATTCGAAATATTCAATTATTTCGTCAGGTTGTTTTCCTAAGGTAAATCGGCCACACATAGAAATCACTCAGCTTTTTAATTTGGACTAGATAGAATTCAATCATGTTTAATACAGTATTTCCAGTCATCTGTGCTAATAATGTTGTAATAGGCTACCAGCGTTGATTATTCATATTGATATGGACGCATTTTATGCATCGGTTGAAATACGTGAAAATCCCGAGTTGCGTAACCGTCCTATCGTTGTGGGTGGTGCTGCGACCAGCCGTAGCGTGGTGTCGGCTGCAAACTATGAAGCCAGACGTTTTGGAATTCATAGTGCGATGCCAATGGTGATGGCGAAGCGTGCTTGCCCACAGTTAATTATTGTTCCTGTAAATATGCCGCTTTATATTGGAGTATCGCAACAAATACATGAAATATTTTCTCGTTATACGCCAGAAATCGAACCTTTATCCTTGGATGAGGCCTTTTTGGATGTCGCCGCCAGTCGACGCTTGTTTGGCAGCCCGATTGAAATAGCAAAAAAGATTAAAGATTCGATTCGAGAAGAATTAAATTTAATTGCATCCGTTGGTGTTGCTCCAAATAAATTTTTAGCTAAAATGGCTTCAGATGAAAATAAACCCGATGGTTTTTTGGTGATTCAGGAGGATAACATTCATGAGTTTCTAGACCCAATGCCGGTGACCCGGTTATGGGGGGTTGGCAAGGCGACTGCAGCACGTTTGGAACGCTTTGGTATAACTAAAGTTAAACAATTACGTACACAAGCTGAAATTTTTATGATTGACCAATTTGGAAACCAAGGATTGCATTTAATGCAATTAGCCAAAGGCCATGACAATCGCAGGGTGAAATCGGAGCATAAGGCAAAATCTATCTCGCATGAAACTACTTTTGCTAGTGATATCGGTGATGATCAGGTTTTAAAGTCAGTGTTATTAGGGTTAACAGAACAAGTGTCTTACCGCCTGAGGGCTAAGAATATAGAAGGGCGTACTGTTCAATTGAAAATTCGTAATGCCGATTTCCACACGATTACACGCTCTTACACATTAGAGCACGATAGCAATTCAACAAGTGAAATATGGCAAGTTTGTTTTAAGCTATTTACAATGGTTCGCAAAGAAAATAAAGACAATATACGGTTAATTGGTATGGGTGTGACCGGATTTAAAAATCCTCAAGCAAAACAGCACGACCTATTTACACAATCAAACCAGAAACAGGATATAATTGACAAGTTATCTGATACCATTAACGAACGATACGGTAAAAAAACTGTTACGCGTGGTAGTGTTAGGATTAATCGAAAAAACGAAAAAGAACAAAATTAAAGAATAATAAAGACAATATGCAATGTTGGAGAATTTATGGATAGTTTAACGAGTGAATCAATTTCTGAGCCAAACACTATATTTTTAAAAAATTATACTGTCCCTGCTTATCGGGTAGATACCGTTATTTTAGATTTTGATTTACGTGAAACTAAAACGATTGTTCGTTCTGAATTAAAAATTCATCGAAATCCAGAGTCTCATGCAAGTCACCATAATTTAGAATTAAATGGGCAAAATTTAATTTTATTATCCATTGAACTTATTCTCGCTACTGGTTCTCAATGGTTAACTGAAAATGATTATGTGATTGACGATGAAACTTTAACAATTGCAAATGTACCAAATGAATTTGTTATTAAAATAACAACTGAAATAAATCCAAAAGAAAATCTGGCATTAGAAGGCTTGTATTTATCGAGCAATATGTTTTGCACGCAGTGTGAAGCCCAAGGTTTTCGGCGTATAACGTATTTCCCCGATCGTCCGGATGTTATGTCACTTTTTACGGTAACGATTCATGCCAATCAAGATCAATTTCCTATTTTATTATCTAATGGCAACAAAATTGATAGTGGCGTTGAAAGCGATAATCGGCATTGGGTAACATGGCAAGATCCATTCCCTAAGCCTTGTTATTTATTTGCGTTAGTTGCCGGTGATCTTTATTGCAAGCAGGATAAATTTATGACGGCTTCTGGTCAAACGGTAGATTTATATTTGTATGTTGAACATGAAAATAACCATAAATGTGATCACGCGATTGTTTGTTTAAAACAAGCGATGAAATGGGATGAGGACACCTTTGGTCGAGAATACGATTTAGATAATTTTATGATTGTTGCGGTTAATGATTTTAATATGGGCGCAATGGAAAACAAGGGTTTAAATATTTTTAACTCATCTTGTGTTTTAGCCAGCCCTGAGACAAGCACTGATGCGGATTATTATCGAATTCAAGGAATTATCGGGCATGAGTATTTTCACAATTGGTCTGGAAACCGGGTAACTTGCCGTGATTGGTTTCAATTAAGTTTAAAAGAAGGTTTTACGGTTTTTCGTGATCAACAATTTAGCTCTGATATGAATTCAGCCGCAGTGCAGCGTATTGATGATGTTAATATTTTACGTAATGCACAATTCAGTCAGGATGCAGGGCCGATGGCACATCCGGTTCGGCCACAAGAATATATTGAAATAAGTAATTTTTATACTGTTACAGTTTACAATAAAGGCGCTGAAGTTGTCCGAATGATTCACACTTTATTGGGCGAGAGCAATTTTAGAAAAGGCTCGGACATCTATTTTGAACGACACGATGGACAAGCTGTGACAGTTGAAGATTTTGTCGCTGCGATGGAGTCGGGCAGTGATAGCACTAACGGTTCTAAAATTAACTTTGATTTGAAGCAATTTATGAATTGGTATCATCAGGCGGGTACGCCTAATATTGAATTTAAAGAACATTATGATGCCAAAAAGAATAGCTATTCTTTAACGTTGCAACAATCGTGTGCTGCTACGCCGGGGCAAAAAATTAAAAATGAGTTTCATATTCCAATACGAGTCGCATTATTAAACCTCCAAGGGAAAACTATTAGCCTTGATTTAGATGGCGAAGATAACTGCACAAATGTCGATGAATGCATTTTAGAGCTAAAGGCTAAAGAACAAGTTTTTACCTTTAATAACGTGCAAAGTAAACCGATGGTATCTTTGCTACGAGGTTTTTCTGCACCGGTCAAAATACTAACTTCTCGCAGTCGTTTAGAGTTAGCATTTTTATTTGCAAATGACTCTGATGATTTTAATCGCTGGAATGCCGGTCAGGAATTAGCTCTTGATATTATTTTGAGTTTAGTTAAACAGCATAAAGCTGGAGCAAAACTACAACTTGATGATGATTATATTGCCGCATTTAAGAAGACGTTATGTAATGACTATTTAGATAATGCTTTAAAGGCGCAAGCACTTTCGTTGCCATCTGAATCTTATATTGCAGATCAATATCAAGCTGGTGACTATGCTGATACTGATGCCATTCATCACGTTAGAATTTTTGTTCGCCAGCAACTGGCTAAACATTTAGAGTCGGATTTGTTACGTGTCTATCAGCTATCAACTTTAATCGGTGATTATCAGTTTAATGCTAAAGATATGGGGCTACGAAGTATTCGAAATTGTTGTTTAGCTTATTTAATGGAATTAAATAATAATAATTATTATCAATTATGCGCCGATCAATTTAAGCAAAGCAATAATATGACTGATGTGATGGCTGCCTTGGAACTATTGACTAATTATGAAAACGCTTATCAAGCCGATTGTTTGCAAACATTTTATGAACAATGGCAAAATGATGCGTTGGTTATTGATAAATGGTTTGCGATTCAAGCCATGTCCCGTTTACCGGGAACACTCGATAAAGTGAAAACTTTATTAAACCATCCGGCATTTACTATTAAAAATCCAAATCGGGTTCGTGCCTTAATTGGCCGGTTTTGTTTGGGTAACATTGCGCATTTTCATAATGAAGATGGTTCGGGCTATCAATTTTTGGCTGATCAAGTTTTGCTTTTAGATAAACTTAATCCTCAAATAGCTGCACGACTGATTCAAGGGTTTAGCCAATGGCGAAATTATAATGAGAATAGACAAGAATTAATGAAAAATAATTTGAACAGAATAATTTCTGTCGATAATCTATCAAAAGATGTTTTTGAAATAGTATCAAAAACATTAGCGTAGTTTTAAATTATATTGTCGCAAAGTATTGCTGCTGTTCTTTGGCGCGATCCAGTGCTTCTTGAGCCGTTACCACTACTTGGGCCGATGCTTGATGGTGGGATTGTTTTTCTGCGATGCCAACGCTGACTGATATCGGTATAGTGATGGTTGAGGAATGGCTGTCATCTTGAATGATGCTTGGGCTGGGTTTAATTAGGGCGCGTTTTTTACTGCGTAATATAAAGGGTTCATTCGCTATTGAATCGCATAATGTGGCAAGGTAATTATTTGCTTCACTTAATTGCATATCGTAAAAAATTAAAGCAAATTCTTTGTTTCCATAACGATATGGAAAGCCTTTACGGCCAAGTAATTGGCTACGTGAAGCCACCATTCGTAAAATTTGATCACTAATATCTTGTCCATATTCATTTGTTATTTCTATAAAGTCATCAACTTCAACTAATGCAATACAATAGCGTTCACCTAATGAGTTTAATTGTTTTTTAAACGATGGTAGCGAAGGTAGCTCGGTTATTAAGTCAATTTTAGAGAAACGGTAATTATTTAATCCAATGGTGAATATTATTATTACGCCTGCGACTGAAAAAAACATCATCGCGGTATTCGGAGTGTTAATAAAATGTAATGCGAATATAACTGAAATAAATACAGCTAAATAACTGCTTATTAACATTCGTTTTTTCATAATGGCATTTAATAATAAATATAAAAATGCAACGCTACTGATAATGACAGTTGATTGATACATTGGTGTAATTCCAAAAATATCGGAACTAAAATAGGGGTAATATAAATATTTTAGCAATAGATCTGGAGTGAAGTTAACCAACCAAATTAGAATCATTAATTCAAATACGATTATATACAGGTGTGTTAGTCCGTTTTTGTTATATAGACCTTTTTCTGGCATTGTTGTAATAAAAATTAAATTGAGTGCTAAGGCTGGGGCAATTAATACATAGAGCATTGTTGCAGTAGCATCATTTGCGTCTGTTGGCCAAACAAAGTTTTGTAGCAGCCAATAGCTAAGTATTAAACTAAAAGCTAAATTTAATTCACGTGAAATCTTACAAGTAAAACTAATTGCAATTACAACGATCATGATTAGATAGGGTAAAAAATTTAATATTGATAACATTGGATTTGGGAAATTCGGAATACTTTCGGCGAAATGAAATGTCAAAACAATCATTGTTAATGCAAATAATGTCGACAGTATGGTTTTTTTAACCGATAAACTCACATTACACCTAAAATATATTGTTTAAGTTGTTATTAAAAATGAACTGTCATTTAGCAGTTAAATACTGCACTTTTAATCTAAGTGCCACAGAATTAAGGTTAATTAAGTAAATTTTTGAACATTCGAGCGAATTGGATTTTATATTGTTTGTTTTAACAATATTACCGATATTCTTTGAAATACATTTTTAACCTGCGTTTATATAGTAGACAATATTTTGGTGACTGGCATCGATAAAATTGAATTATGAGATGTAGCTTTGATTTTTAGGTTTTGGGCGGACAGGTTACGATTTACTAAAGTTAATCATTCGTTGAACCGAGCGGAGCGCTTTTACACGTACGTTTTCATCAACAGTAATTTCATTGCAACCGGTTTTGATGGTTTGTGCTAATGCTTCTAAGCCATTCATTGCCATCCAAGGACAATGGGCACAGCTATTACAAGTAGCGCCTATGCCGTTGGTTGGCGCTTCGATGAAGTGTTTATCGCTAGCCATTTGTCTCATTTTATAAAAAATGCCATTGTCGGTTGCGACAATAAAGGTTTTATTATCCATTTTACTGACAGCATTGATTAATGCGGTGGTGGAGCCAACAACGTCGGCTTGCTGGATGACTTCTCTAGGGGATTCTGGATGTACTAATACTGCAGCATCGGGATATTTTTGGCGTAAGCGTGAAATACCTTCGGCTTTGAATTCATCGTGTACGATACAACTGCCTTGCCAAAGCAACATATCGGCATTGGTTTGTTTCTGGATATAGTCGCCAAGATAGCGGTCTGGGCCCCAAATTATTTTTTCACCACGTTGGTGTAAGTGTTTAATAACATTAACGGCAATACTTGAAGTGACTACCCAATCTGCTCGAGCTTTAACTTGGGCGCTGGTATTAGCGTATACCACGACAGTACGATCAGGATGTTGATCACAAAAGTCGGAAAAGGCATCAATCGGACAACTTAAATCGAGTGAGCATTCGGCATCGGGATTAGGCATTAATACGGTTTTTTCTGGATTTAATATTTTTGCGGTTTCACCCATAAATTTCACGCCAGCAACTATAATTGTTGACGCTGAATGTTCATTACCAAATCGAGCCATATCTAAAGAATCAGAAACATAACCACCTGATTCTTCAGCTAGCATTTGCATGTCACTGCTAGTGTAATAATGGGCGACAAGCACAGCATCTTTGTCTTGCATTAATTGTTTAATTTCGGCAATAAGACTGGCGCGTTTTGTGGCAGTCAAAATGGGAGCAGCCACTACGCTATTTGCTAGTGAACGGATAGCCTGATCATTAATGCTATAAGCATGAGCGGTCATAAATAAAAATTCTTCATTTCGTACTTTGTAATATACCCTAAATATATCCTAAGAATATTAAGAGCGGTAGTGTCAAGGAATATAGCTTTCGGGGTAGAAAGCAAAAATATATTGGATATGAGTATCATTTAGCATAATTAATATTGGGTTTTATTCGTAAAAATGCTATATATAGCAATATGTTATAAGTGCTTTATAATCTAGTTTATTAAGGATAGAGTTATTTAAAAGGATAAATAATGAAAAATAAAAAAATAATAGATAAAATTTTCAAGTGTTTACGCCTCTCTGAGTCAAATAATCCAAATGAGGCAGCTTCAGCACTGCGTCAGGCGCAGCGATTAATGGACTTACATGGAATTAATCAAGAACAAGTTAAATCAACTCAAATCGTCGAGGTTATGACCGTTAAATCACAGTTTGTTGAGCCACCTTACTGGGTCATTGCACTATCCGAGTTAATTGGGCAGGCATTTTTCTGTCGTGCTTATGTTTCTCGTACAAAAAATGAACAATCTGAGTTCTATTTTATCGGAATCGGCAACCGTACCGAGCTAGCACGATATACATTCACGGTGTTACAGCGATTGTTAGCACGTGAGCGTCGTCATTTTATTAAATCGCTGTCTGATATGAAGAAATCAGAAAAAACGCGTCGTGGTAATGTCTTTGCCCAAGCTTGGTTATTTCGTATCGCGCGAACATTGGTTAATTTTGTATCCGACCCATTGGTTGATAAGGCCATTGATGCTTATGTGAATAAACACTTTGGTGTTACGGGTGATTTTGAAAGCAAAGCAGCAGTGCCAAATACTCATGACATGGCTGCAATTTCAGATGGCTATCGAGCGGCAGAAGGGGTTAGTTTATTTCGGCCTGTTAATAGCGACAATAACACCTATGCTTTAATTTAATGCCCATTTATTCATTAATCTGAAGTTGATATCAAGGAGAAGTCAGCTATTTCTGCTAAAATTATACGAAAATAAAGTTATTTGTAAGGATAATGATATTGTAAAGAGTCATCTTTCTTACGTTAAACAGAGATAAGTTTGTGCACTTCGATTTCATCATCACAGAGTGAGAAACATAATTAATAAAGGGTTATTAATAATACATACCTAAATATTTAAAGTGTTTTATTAAAAAAACTGTATAGTAAAGTCTAATTACTTATAAAACGTGAGCCATTAATTATAATGAGACTAATACTAAAAAAATGCTGTCGATAAATCTTATGCATAATTTAATTGGCTGTTTTTTGTATATAAATTTCATGCATTAATGTTTATACATCAGTCTATCTTCAACGTGTTAGAAACAAGGTTTTGAAAATTTAACTAGTCCTAATGGTAGCTTATTTAAAATATTATAATGGCGAAAATGAAAAACAGATAGAGTGCAGCACTGTTCTAACGATTGGCCGTGATAAAAATAGCGATATCATACTTAAAGATTTAATGGTTTCTCGAAATCACGCGATGATACGCTTAATAGGTGCTGGTGATTATTATTTAATTGATAGCGGCAGCTCTAATGGCAGTTATATTAATAAAAAACGCGTTGCTATGCCAACGCTGCTTAAAAATGGTGATCGAGTTAAAATAGGGCATTTGGTTTTTCTTTTTGAAGATGAAGAAAACGATGGTGATAAAAAATCAGATTCGTTATCGTTGCAAGAAACTATTGTGGTTGATAGTCCTGAGATAAAACACAATACTATTTTAGTTGCCGACATTCGTGGTTTTACATCCATTTCTGAACAAGTTGATATTAAAACATTAACTCGTATGATGAATAAATGGTTTCACAACGTTAGCAATGCAATATTCACTAATGGTGGTACGGTTGATAAGTTTATTGGTGATTGCGTGTTTGCACGCTGGGAATCAGAGACCGAAGATAAAGCAGCCATTATTCCTGCGTTACGTTCAGCGTGGTTGATAAATATAATAACAAATAAGTTAAATCAATCATTTTCAGAGATTAGTGAAAAAATTCGTATTGGTGTTGGCATTAATAGTGGAATCGCATCGGTTGGCATTGGTCAAGATAATACTGCACTAGGTGATGCTGTTAATATTGCATTTAGATTAGAAAATGCCAGTAAAATGCTGGATACCGATGTTGTTTTAAGTGAAACAGCATATCGATATTTACCTCAGGAAAGTTGGAAAGGTAAAGAGCAACATATTAGAGTTAAAGGTAAGCGCGATACTATTCGTATTTTAAGTTTAAAATTTGCAGAAGTTGAAAATTTATTACAAAATCTAAATTAATTTAAATTTTATATAGTTGATTTTAACTAGATTGGTTCTGGTTTTGTTGATTTTTTGAAATATACAGCTGTATTTCATTCATTAATTCTTCCATATCGAGTTTAATGGCATTAATTATTTTGCTTGCGTGTTCCGCGGTTTCATAAGAGTTTTTATCAACATTATCTTTATTAAAAATTGAATTTGCTTTTACTAATATTTCAATTTTTTCGTCAGGTATAAATTGTGCCAAAATGGCATAACCGGTAATAAGACCTTCTTGGAGCTTAGCATCTTCTGAGCCTAATTCTAATAATAAAATTTGTATTGCATTTTTTATTTCAATTTTTTCATAGGGCAGTTTTGATATCGGAATACCGTAGCTGGATTGATCAAAAATAGACAATACTTTTCCATACTCTTTTAAAATGGAGTTGGCGTGCTTGATGTCTTGAGATATAGATTCAGTATTTTGCATTTTTTTTATTTTATTATAGAAGTAAAAACTTGAATTGATTATAGTATAGTTAAACATCATAAATATATTTTAATGTAAATATAATTCATGGTATGTCAATAGTAAATATGGAAATCACTTAGAAGTTGTAAATTTTATGTCCCTACAATCATTATTCTCCGTCCAATTAGAATTTATGGCTAGTTATGGCTATATATTTTTAATGCTGCTGGTATCACTGTATTTTTTATATCCAAATATTAGAATTAAGCTATGTGAATATAAAAATAATAAATTAATAAGTCGTATTGGTCGGTTTCAATTAAAAAATGTTGCCATTCAAATTAGCATTGATGAAACGGTGTATATTGATTATTTAATTTTGCTACCAAAAGGAATATTTGTTCTAAATATATTGAAATATAATGGAATTATTTTTGCTGGAGAAAATGTTGAATGTTGGACGCAATTAATTAATAAAAAAAGCTATAAATTTCCAAACCCATTACACGATCTTGATATTTGTGAATCGGCGATACGCAGTGTTATTGATGATTGTAATGTCATTGGTCACATTGCTTTTGACTCTAATTGCCAGTTTCCTAAAGGTAAACCTCAGCGAATATCGTTATTGCATGAATTGCCTGATGAACTAGAATTTTCAAATGAAGAGGTTGATAGCGATCTAAAGGAAAAGTGGCAAACCTTGAAAAATTCAGATTTTTGTCGCTTTAATGATAAGAAAAATGAGTTAAGCATCTTAGTGAAGAGTGAGCAAAATACAAAATTAAGGGCTTTTGGTATTTTCTTTTTAGTAACATCATTGCTATTGTTAGCATATCAATTAGCGGGACTAACATGGTTTAAGAGCTTGCTCATATAGTGAGCAGTAGTGATAATCGAGCGTGCTAACCAAATAATGGATAATATGAATAAAAAGTATTTTATACCCAGTTTAGTAATTTTATCATTATTTTGGAGCAGTTTTGCTTGCTATGCAGCTAAAACTAACAAGGGAAAAATAGCGAGGGCATTTTTTTCTACTGCGATAGTGGACAAAGAACCTATCAATCGACTGTTAGTTGGTAGCGAACTGGAAAAAATTTATTTTTTTACTGATATTCGTAATATGAAAGGTAAAACGGTATATCATCGCTGGGAGTATAAGGATAAGGTTATCTCTAAGAATAAGTTTGATATCAAAGGTTCTAAATGGCGAGCATATTCAAGTTATAACATTAAACCTGAAATGATTGGGAAATGGACTGTTGTTGTTACTGATGAACGTGGCTGGCCTTTAAAAGCCGTTATATTTCATTATGTTAAACGACAAAGTCAAACTGATTATCCTGATGTTATCCTACCACCAAAATAACTTACTATAACTAGCGTTCAGGGCCTAATTCAACGCTATCCTTCCATTTTTCAAGCATTGATTTGAATTCAGATGCCGCATTCTCTTTGACATTGAGTTCAGCACGGGATTGAGCCGCAGCAATACGTGATAGACGGCGGGTTTCGGTTTCTTCTACTATGACTTGTTGGTTTGGTTCTAACCAAGCGAGCACTTTATCAACGTTAAAGTAAGTATCATTAGTTGCTGAAAAAATTCCGATGGCAACAAAAACGAAAGTTGTAGCGGCAATAACCTTGAAGGCTTTATTACGTGGAACCCGTTTGTATGGTGCTTGTTGTTGTGGTGCTGAAGGTTTCGTGTTTGTTTGCAAAAATGTATTCGAAGTTAAGGCGACACTATCAGTTGGGTTGAATTTAGCTTTATTATCCGCTGGTGTCTCTTTTGCCCAAGAATTAGTTTGATTATCAACGGGGGCTTTGTTGCTTGCTTGTGTAAATGCAGCAGGAGTAATGATATTGGTTTCTTCTGTGAAAATATTTTTATTTGAATGACTTGATTCTTCAAAATCAAATAAATCATCATCTAAGTCTGCATCGATGCTGTCATCTTCATCTAGTTCTGGAAAAGTATCCATCGTTTCAAGTAATGGAATATTATCCTCTTGATCATCGTGTTCTTCAAAAACTATTTTTTCTTGCTCAGGGCGTTGAAAGATAAATATGTCATGTTCACCTTCTAAAATAATTCTGCCTTCTTCTTCTCTAACTGAGGATTTAGCGAGAGAAATATCACTATGGATATCAACTTGTAATTCAGAATCAAAGGCTGGTTCTGCTTTTTTCTTTAATTTGGCTGCGATTAAGGCTGCTCGTTGTTTTGCTATTTCTTGAGCTTTACGTGCATTAGCATTGGCTCTTTCTTGTGCTCGCAATTGGGCAAGTTGTCTTTCCTGCTCTTCGGCATACTCGTTTTCTAATTGAATAGCGCGTTGTTCGGCACGTTTAGCAGCTTCTTCAGCATTGCGTTTGGCTAGTTGTTCAGTTTCGAGTCTTGCTTGTTCAAAAGCTTCTGCTTCGGCTTTTGCTTTTCTGGCAATTTCAGTCTCTCGGGCTAGTTGCCTTGCTTGTTCTACTTCAATTTCAATTTTTTTACGCGTATCAGCGGCATCATTTTTTGCTAATTGCGTGGCTTTATCTTGTTTGGCGAGTCTTTTTTCTTCTTGTGCCTGTTGTCGAATTAAACGCGCTTGTTCAGCTTCAGCTTGAGCAATTTTAGCCTGTTCTTCCATAATGCGTCGTGAAGATTCAATTTCAACTTTGAGTTTATTTGCTTCAGACTTCGCTTCTTCCCGAATGGCATCGGCTTCTGCTCTAAAATGTGCAGCTTCCATTTCAGCGGTCAGACGTGCTTCTTCTGCTTGAACTGACAGTTTATCGGCTAATTCTTTGGCTTTACGTTCTTTCTCTTCAAGTTTGCTATTTTGAGTATTTTTTTCTTCTAATTCAGCACGTAACTGCAGAACTGCTTTTTCAGCGTCTTGTTGCGCTTTACTGGCAACTTCAGTATTTTTCTTGAGCTGTTGTTCGCTTTCTTGGCGATGCTGTTTAATCGCGCTTTCAAGCTCATCCTTTTCTTGTTGGACCTTTGAGCGAATAGTATTGATTTCATTATTAGCTTCTTTTTTTGCAGCCTCAAGTAACCTATTTGCTCGATGAGATTTTTCTTCTGCTTCAAGTCTTTTGTGTTCTAGATTTTGTTGTTCTTTTTTACGTTGTAATAATTCCGCTCTGAGTAGATCAATTTCTTTTTCGGCATCACTTTTGATACTTGATATTTGCTGCTTCGCAATTTGTACTTCTGCTTCGGCTTTTTCTTGCTTGGCTAATATTTTCTTTTCGACTTTAATTCGTTTTTCAGATTCTTTTTTGGTTTTTTTGAGCTCTGCTTCAACACGCTTACGTTCATCTTCAATTTCTTTTTTATAACGTTCAAGCTCTAATTGTGAGTGTTCACGAATGGATAAGGCTTCTTGTTTAATCCGTTCAATTTCTTCTTGAGCTTTATTGATTTCATTTTCTGCTTGAGCAGATTTTTGGCGTTCTTGTTCTAATTTTTCTTCAAAACTGCTTTTTATTACCGATTGAGCTTTGATACTCTGGTTTTCAACTTGAACGGATTTTTCACGCTCTTTTTTTAGTTTTTCTTGATATTCTTTTTCTGCTTGAGCGGCTTTTTTAATCCGGCTTTCTGCTTGAGCGGCTTTTTTACGTTCTTGCTCTAGTTTTGCCTGATAATCTTTTTCGATTTGTTCCGCTTTTTTGAGCGCTGCTTTACGTTCAAGCTCTAATTTTTTAGAAAAATCTTGTTCAGCTTTTGATTTGATTTTGCTAATTTCATCATCATTAAGCGTTGGTATATTTAAACTTTCAACTTGGCTCGAGACATTTATTGGCGTTGGTTTGCTTTGAAGTGGTTTCGATGGTTGTGCCTGTTGAGTAGCTTGTAGCGTTGTTTGGCCAATATTAACTTGAGGTGGTTTTTTAATTTCAATCGACAAGCGGCTTTCAGTTTCTGTTGTTGCGGAAGCCTGAATTTTATTTGTTTTAAGTGCGGGAAGGTCGCTGTCTTTTGGACGTAGCAACTTATCACTACTGGCCATTCCCGATTCGATAACACTACACTGAAAACCAAGTTGGCACATTAAGAAAGCGGCAGCAGAACTACGGCTACCTGAATCACAATAGACGACATATTTACGAGAAGGATTAAGTGATGTTGCTCTGTTGCGTAACATGGACAGCGGGATATTCACCGCACCTTCGATAGCATCAGCTTTGAACTCATCTTTGCCTCGCACATCAATTAAGCGTGCGCCCGATTGAATTAATTTGCTAGCAGTTTCTTGGTCAATAAATTCAAGTAGTGGTTGTACTAAAATCGAATTGAAGTCTTCTTTACTAAGGCGCATTAAAGCACCATCTTCATTCATGGTAACAGAAGCGTTTCGTTTACCATTCGTAATTAGCGCTTCTTCGCCAAAACCATCTCCAACTGTTAATATAGCTAGTTTTACATCTTTAACTTTAGGAGCGGGGCGTCTAGACACATCACATTTACCCGATTTAATGATGTAATAATAATCATCCTGTGAACCCTGTTGTACGACAACGTCACCTTTTTTATATTCGACTTCAGTCATCTTCATTAGAAGATTTTGAATATTCTCAGTTGGTAAGTTTAAAAATGCTTTTGATTGTAAAAAACGTAACATCCAGTCACTAGCATCGTCATCAGTTTCTTGTACATCAAGTTCGGTTACTTCATAGGTGGCAGCAATGCTGTCATCAGCGGTTAATATGTCTAATAAGTCGGTATCGATTGATAATAGTGTGGCCGCGGTTTTGGTGCGGGCAGTTGAAACTCGTGGTAAGATTTGTTCGACTGCTGAGTTAGCTGCTGACGTTTTAGCTTTTAAAATAGTCGCACGATTTTTACCCGGTGTTGATAGCTCGATTTGGCCTGCTAGTAAAAAGTAGGTCCGTTTATCATGGTCACCTTGTCTGAATAATACTCGAGTTGCAGGAAGCTCCTCGATTTTTGCCTTATTAACGATTTCGTTAATTTTATCTGCACTTAAATCTTTGAACGGATTTAAGTTTTTTAGAATTTTTTTATCTATTTTTTTCACAGTATTTTCAGCTTGTTTATCTAAGTATCGTGGTAATATACTTGTTAAAAGTTCTAAATAGTCTTAGCTTGTTAGTGTTTTTGTTACCTGCAAAATGATAATTTATAAATAATAATTATTGTCTAAATTAATAATAGGTCAGTTATCAAATATTGATTGTGACAGCTCTCACAGCTTGGCGTAATAGTTTGTTTATTTGTAATATTATCAGATAGATATGACTTAAAAATAGTGCATTCTATGGTACTACCATCACGAATTGCTATTATCTCTATATACTATCGTCTCCCAAATCGATTTCTAAAAATCTATTGCTTTTGGATGCACCATTTTGTGAATTGCACCCGATTTTACTTAAACCTGAACCTCGATGGTTATCGATATTCATCAATTATTTTTGTGTGGTAAATCGTTTTTAATTTGTCTCTGCTAGCTTATGGTTAATTCTTGTCAGCATCGATTATGAACTTTAAATTAAAATTAATATCCGAATGACTCATATTTAAGGTAAATTGATTAGCATTTTCTAATAAACTAATTTTTTTAATGAAGTTATCGGCATTTTGTTTTATTAAAACCCCATTAATTCCCTTGATTATATCACCTTCAACGAGCCCTAGTAGTTCTGCGGGACTATTTTTTTGAACTTTTGTTATTTGGTAACCACTGAGGAAGCCATCTTGTATATGCAATTTAAAACGAACGCTATCGAGCCAAAATTGAGTATCATTTTTGATGCTGTTAAAGGTGTTTCGATTAATTCGATATTCGTGTGTTTTGAGTGGAGTGCTGATATCTGGCTTATTGTTTAGACCATAATATTGTCGTTCTTTGACGGCAAGCAACGATAACTTAACGGTATGTTGTTTTTTTGTTAAAACCACTGATTTTTTTGATATGGTTTTGATGCTATAACCCAATATCGTTTGATTGAGCTGGTAAATTCCTTCGGCGTTATTTGGGAGGCGTAAAATAGCAAAAGAACGTTTGCCGGTTATAGTTCCTACTAATTCAATATTTGAAACATTTGCTGCAGCCGTAGAGGCTAGAGCAATGTTTACAATAATAAAATAACAGTAATTTAATAATAATTTTTTTGTTAAATACTGTTGCCTCAACATTATTGAGGCACTAGATCGAGAGGGTAGGTGAATGTAAAGTTAGACGATCCCGGTTTTGCACCAAAATTAAATCTTTTGATGCGAAGTCGCATGCGTTTAACTAATTTTTCATTATTGATCTCGCTTGAGATCACTTTGATTGCAATGACTGTACCGGCTGCATTTATTGTGATTTTAAATAATATAGTGCCTTGTAATCCCGGATCTGTTCGTAATGCACGGTTATAGATTGAAAATAGTTTGCCTTTATTACGTTGAAAAACCAGTTGCACTTCTTCGTCACTGCGTCCAACTGAACGGCTATTTTTTCTTTTATTACCGGTAGTCTTAATATTACTTTGTACATTGGTAGTATCACGTTGCTTTAACTTTGTGTTGCCTCTAATGGATACTTTTTCATTTTTAATGCCACCACTGCCTGATGATGCCTTAGAGGTTAATACTCTTGAGGCATCAAAAGCCGTTTCTTTTCTTTTGCTAACGGTTTTTAGTTTTGATTTTTTTAATGCGGCAACATTAAAATCATCACGTATGTCTGCAAGCTCATCAAAACCTGCCGAGTCGAATACCGATTGGGCAATTTTTTTAGCTGAAGGTTTAGGCTTAGATTTTGGTTTATTGGCTTTCTTTTTGGTTACTTTTTTCTTAACCTTCTTTTTAACTTTTTTCTTAACTTCTTTTTTCTTTTTCTTTTCTATTTTTTTTGGCTCAGGTTTTTTAATAATTGGTTTTATTGGTTGTTTAATTAATAAACGTGCAAAGCGAGGTGGCACTTCATCAAATTTATCTTTTTTTACTTCTGATTCTGGTAATAATGGAAAAATAATAAATAATACAAAAAAAACGATAAATACTTTTAACGTAATTTTATTAAATCGTCGGTCATTATCGGTATCAGACCAAGGCAGTAATGGCTCAGAAGCATATTTATACATTAACTTTTCTCTCCTGCAGCCGGTTTTTGTAGCACCGCTAGAGATATATTGGTGTAGTTAGCATTTGAGCAAGTTACCATGATTTTTTTCAGTAACTTAAAAGGAATTTTTTTATCACCTAATATTGTAACTTTTAAGCCTTTTTTATTTTTGGCAATACGCATAGCTCGAGCAGCATAACGTAATAGCTGTTTGCGTAAGCCAGGAATAATTGTTTCATTACTTCTAAGTGATTTTTGAACCGATGCTACCGATCGACCTTGGAGCAATATGTGTTTATCATTCACTGTGATAACAATAGACTTCTTAGGCGTCTGCTGTGATGTTGATTCAGGTAATTGAATGGCTTTACTGTTGGTTAGCGCCTCTTCTTCGCCAGAACTAACCAACAAAAAGAACACCAGGATAGTGAAGATATCCATTAAGGACACCATATTTAGGCTTGCTGTTCGATCTTTTCGACGCTTATGATGAGCCTGCATGCGTTTCGCACGTGCGGACATTTTCATTTCAGTATTCTCATTATTATATTATTCAATTTATTATCTTTTACTTAGTTTGGAGCATCGCCAATCGCAATATCAGGAAATAATTCGGCGTAGATAAATTCGCCGTCTTTTTTTGCTTGATAGGTTCGCACCGAATCCATAACGTTAACCAAGGTTTCATAACTGGTGTTTGCCGAAGCCAAAATAGTAGTATTGGTTTTGTTTGGATATTTTGCTTTTATTTGTTTTAATAAATCCGTCAGGGCTTTAGTATTATGTTTAGCTTTATACAATGGTATTGATCGTATTAAGCCACCTTTATTGTCGACTACGGATATTTTGTTTTTATAAACGATTACTTGAAACTCAAATTTTAATTTTTGTTGTGAAGCAACTGTTTTTCCGGCAGCTGGTAAATTTAGTTCTAAAATTGCCATGCGCGAAAATACCGCAGTTATTAATAGAAACGGCACCAACACCACCATTAAATTCATAAAGGCAGTAATATTTAATTCGGCAGTGTCTATATTACGTTTACGGCGTTTATGATGACGGCTCATTACTTATCGCCAAAACTAGTTTTTTCAGCAATAGAGTTAACAAATTTGACTCCGGCCATTTCAAGACTATCAACAATTTCCGTCGTTTTGGTTTGTAAAACGGTATAAAGCAGTAATAGTGGAATAGCGACCATTAAACCAAAGGCCGTGGTGTTCATGGCTACAGAAATACTTTCGGACAAAATTTGCGCCTTCTGGGATGGGTCGGCTTCAGCAACAGCTTTAAAGGCATTGATTAACCCTATGATGGTACCGAGTAGGCCAAGTAATGTGGCAATATTGGCAAATGTAGCTAAATAATGTGTTCGTTTTTCAATTCGAGGAATTATTTCCATCATACCTTCTTCGATTGACATCTCAACATCATCGCGATGTTTTGCTGTTTTTACTTTAGCGAGGCCATTATTGATGACGCGGCTAACGGCATTATTTTTCTTAGAGGTTAAACTATAAGCTTTTTGAAAATCACCTTGCTTTAAAATTGGCAATAAATCAGCTAATAGTTTGCGGTTGGTTCTACGCGAAGCAGAAAGGTATATATAGCGTTCTATTGCTATTGCAAAGCCTAGGGCTAATACAAGTGCAATAGGGTACATAAATATACCGCCATTTTTAAAAAAGTCGACAATAGTAGTGTAAATGTCCATACCTATCTCCTGGAGCGCATGTTAAATTATTTATGAATAATGTTGGTTAATAGGTGAATTAGTAATCTTCTTCTTCACTTATTGGATTTAGTTGTTCGTGAAAATTAATTTGTTGCTTAAATTCTTTTCTATTGATTGGCGCTAACGCTTCATCAACCAGTCTATCAATGGGTAATGATTCCATATCGGGTAATTGTGATTTTTTCCATGGGACAATATACATAACTTTGGGTAATTCACGGTTTCCAATAATAGACGTACCTTCAATATCGACGACTTCTTCTTCTGCGATACTAAGCTGACTATTTAACAATAGAATTAATAATAGTAGACTTTTAATTTTCATAAGCAGAACCTTTTGTATATTGTATCGTAAGTTAAGAGGCATTTACACGTCGTTTAATATCAATAATCCAATTACTGACTTTTTTATCTTTACTGCCAGTAATTTCTAAATAGCGTTGATAATGCTCAAGTGCTTTTGTTAAATTCGAAAAATAAATATCGTATAAAATTCCAATATTTAAATGTGCATTTGCATAGCTATCATTGCTTAACAGCGCCAATCGATATGATCTTAAGGCGGCTTTAAATTCACCATTTTTACGCTGTATGATTCCCAGATGATTATGACTAACGGCATTATTCGGGTTTACGTTAAGCGCTTTTTCAAACGCTTTTTTAGCTTTTGAAAATTGCTTTGCTCGAAAATAAATTAAACCGATATTGACATGTGGGCCTGCAAATTGAGGATAATTTTGGGTAAGCAGTGTTAATAGTTTAAGCGCAGAACGGTTTTTATTTTTCTGCATTAACGATATTGCTCGATTAAAGTCTCGCTGGAACTTTGGAGTAATTGGGGGTGTTTTAACCGGTACTAGAGCCGGCAAAGCCTCTTCATCGATAGTTTCTTCATCAGTGCTGGTTGTCGAAATCGCACACGCGGAGACACTCACTATCAATAATGATAGCATTATATTTTTGACAATTAATTTATTAATGTACTGCATTGCTATATTGCTCTATTAGCTCTGGTTTAGCGTATCGGGCTGGTAATAGTAAACTTAATTGCTTTAAGCTACTTTTTATCCATTTGTTGTAAATGCCTTCTTTTATGCGCGATAAATTGGTTGAATGAATTTCTATGGCTTTTTCTTCTAGAGGAAAGGCTTGTTCCTCCAAGAGCAATTCATATTCTTCAAGTTGTTCTTCATTGAGCTTTTTAGGTCGTTGAGATTTCATTAGTGATGTAGCAAAGTCACGATAAATTTCAGCGATTCTATAGGTTGCTGAGGTTGTTACTGTGGCGACTTGATAGTTTATTGCAACAGTATAAGCTGCTATGGCTTTTTGCATTAACTTTTTCTTTTTGCGTAAACTTTTTTTCAATGGAATAGTTAGCTTTACTTTGTTGTAGGCAACGTGTTTTGGTTCGGCCATTGTGAGTAGTGCTTCGGCTACGATATTTTTGGTTTCTTCAGTTCGTGCATTAGGATATTTTCTATCGCTATTAATGATGTCTTTTAACCAAAACCATTGTTTTTTACGGTTTTTATTTTTTTTGTAAATATTCACCAGCTCTAAACGAGCTTCCATTGATTCCGGCTGCTTGCTCGGAAATAATCGAATAAATTGTGTATAGGCATTGATTGTGCGGTTGGTTAATTTAGCTTTTTTATAAATTAATGCCACTTGCCAAAGGATACGTTGAGATTCAGATTTGTCTTTGGTATTTAACGCTAAAACTTCTAACTCACCCGCGGCTTTAACATGTTGTCCAGACTCGGTATACACTAAGGCTAATTTTTCTGTTACGCCTGATTGTAGTTTATGCTTCTTTGGTTGTGTTTTTCTAAATCGTTCTAAAATGATACCGGCTTTTTTCCATAAACCTAGCGTTATGTATTCGGCAGCAGCATCGTATTCCGCGGTGGCAACGATTCCGGAATTGGGCACAGACTTTCTTACCCGTAAAAATTGTAAAGCAGCTTTTTCGTGATTGCCAGCTTTTCGTAACTCTTCACCTTGTTTATAAATACTTGCTGATAAGCGTTTTAAAATAGCCGGTCTTTTCTTATCTTTTTTATCGTAATATTTGATACTTTTACGATAAGCTATTTCAGCTTCTCGATAATTACCGGGCTTGTAACTACCAAGTTCAAATTTGGCATGGGCCATGATTGTCCAAGCTGATCTTAATGTCTGCTGAGACTTTTTACCCGGTCTTTTTAATAGTGTTTCGGCTGTTGATGCTGCCCGGGTGTAATCTTTTAAAGTAAATAGTTTTTCGGTGGTTTTAATTAATACTGCGGGTATATTTTTGTTACGCGGATATTTAGAACTAAAGCGTAACGCGCTATCAATGCTTTTTTGAACCCATAATGATTTTTCACTACTTGGTAGAGTCGGGATTAGCTTTTCATAGGACAATATTGCGGCATACGCGGCAGTGCTATTTTTTTTGTGAGTTGGATATTCGTATGCTGTTTTTTCATATTCAACACTAGCCAGTTGGTATTGTTTGCTATCAAATAATACTTCGGCTAATAAAAAATTATTAAGTGCTGTTTTGTTATCATCTGGGAATGAGCGAATATATTCGCGATACCAGTGTGCAGCTTTGTTAAAATCGGATAATTTACGACTTTTTTTAGCAACTGAGTGGTAGTGTGTAGATAAATCACTGATGTGTTTTTTTAATTGTGGCTTTAATGATTGTTGCGCACTGACATGTGAATTCCAGAATGCAGAATTTACGCCATAATTTTCAACAAAGGTTTCTTTCGTTGGTAAGATTAATGTTGAGAAACCACCATCCGAGTAAGCAAGTATGGCTCGATTATGAAACTCGGGAGCTTGATCATGTTGTGGATGGTGAGTAATAAATTCAAGGTAAGTATTTGCTGAGTCAATAATTCGATTTTTCTCGTTATATAGATCACCAAGGCTAAGATAGATTTGTGGTTCGTATATTCTGCTGCCATTGTTTTTAAAGTAACTTGAAACACTTTTTGGCCCATCTAAATACGTAAATGTTAGGCTAACTGCGCGCATTGTGTCTTTAATTAATTCTTGTTCGCTTTTTGACTTTATCGGCATTTTAGTCATTTTTGGTTGGGCTTTACCCGGTTTTACTGTTGGGACAGGGGTATTAGAGCCGAGTATTTTTTCGTCTAGTAATTTAAAAAAAGCCGATAGTGTTTCCGTGTGTTTGTTTTGCTTAAATAAACTCCAACTGTATTTGTAGAGTGAACGTTGGTAATAAATAGAGTTTGGATCGGATTCAACGATTTTTTTGTAAGCTTGTTCTGCGTTACTGTAGTCACCCAAGATAAACATGGTTTCACCACGACGGAAATTAATTTCTTGCCAGCGGGGATCATTAGGGTATTTTTCGATTAATATATTTAGCGTTTCTAAGGCATTTTCTAACTCACCAAGTAATTCATAGGCTTTGGCTAGTTGATAATAAATTTCATTATTTGACTCTTTATTTGGATATTTATCTAAATAGGTATTATATTGTCTAATGGCACTAACTAGATCAACCTTACTCTGAGATTGGATACGAGAATTTTGGCTAGAATTTTTCTTAACACCGGCTTCTAATTTTAAATCGGCTAGTCGACGTAGGGAGTCTTGGTAAATCTTTTCGTTGGCACCGTATTTTCCTGCAATGACACTTTCATAAGTATCGATAACTTTTTTGCGGTTCATCTGCCTTTTTGAAGGCTCAATTTCAGCAAAGACAACTTCTTTATCTTCTAAACTATCAAGTGTTGCCGTTTGTTTACTCGAGGCACAAGCAGTTAGCGTTAGTGTTGCTACTGCTAACGATATAACAAAAATGAAATTATTATTCAGTGAATTACTGAAAAAATTCAAGTGACTACAATTCATAATCTTACGGTATTATTCCCAAATTTTAATGTTGAGTATTGGAAGTTCTTGTTGCTCGGTTTTGGAAATATCAAGTTCAACATAGGTAGTAACAGTAGTTTTTGTAAATTTACTGGAGGAACTGATGGTATGACTAAGCTTATTTTCATCAATGGCTGATAATTGAGCTTTAATGGTATGTTCGCCTTCACTTAATTTACCAACATAGATTTTTTGCATGGCATTTTTTAATAACGCTTGGCTTTCTCTTTCACTGTAGAGATAAGTTTTGATTTCTTTTTTATCCAAAAATATACTGACAGAATTAAGCGTTAATGTTGTTGGCGAATTGACAGAAAGTAAAACCGCAAGTTGAGAAGCATCTGGATTTAATAAAATTTCCTGAAGTTCAGTAATTTCATTTTTTGTACTCGAACTTTCGGTATTCTCCGCATTTACTGAAGCGTTGATACTAAGCATTAATACAGCACTGCTATAAAGTATAAATCGTGATATCGAGTTTAATTGATTAGTTCTCATTACTTAACATTTTACCTTTATTTTTTAATGTTAGACAGGGATTACTGTATTAAATTTGCGTCTATTACGGCTACTGACCCTAGGAATATTATAACGGCATTTTTATATTAATATTTTCTATAAATTTAATAAGGTAACATGTATTTCGCTAAATCTTAACGTTGTATTGTATGTTTTAACTTAATTAACCATCAGGTTTGCATAAGAAACCTTTACTGGTTAAATCACCATTATCGTTACAAATAGCGTCATTCTCATGTGATTATAGTTGGAATGATGTTTATCTTCTTAGCTTGAGAGCAAATTAAAAGCCTGTAGTACGAATATGTTAAATAATAGACGATTACACTGATTCTAATCTGTATAGGGTATCACAAAACAGCTTTTTTATTAAATAATCAATAACTTAGCACTTGTAATGAGTGTATTTAATACTGTTTTTATTTAGGATTTTGTAATCCGGATGAAAAAAGCAGTTTTCCGTTTGAATTGATTATAATCGCGTCAAATTTATCTATTTGATTGATTAATTCCAGTGCTTTTTTACTGCCCATAACAAATAAGCTGGTCGAGAGGGCATCACAAGTTGTCGAATCTGGACCGATAACCGATACGCTACGTACTGATTTAATTGAATGGCCTGTTTGAGGGCTGATTATATGGTGATAACGTATGCCATCCTCAATGAAATAACGCTCATAATCGCCAGAGGTTGATATTGCAATATTACTTAATGGGATAAGAATGGCAGATTTCCCTTTAACTCTAGGGTTACGTATGCCGGTGATCCAAGGTCGACCTCGGTGATCGCCAATAATTCGAGTATCGCCACCGGCACTAACCAAGCCATGTTGAATATCGTGAGATTTTAATATTTCAATGCTGTTATCCACCGCATGGCCTTTGGCTATGCCGCCTAAATCAATGACTACACCAGGTTTGGCGAATTTGATGCTGTGATCTTGCTTGGTTAATATTAGATGTTTGTAATTGATTTTACTCAGATTATCTTGAATTTGCTGTTGTGTGGGTTTTTTATTGTGCCGGTAATCGTATAAATTGCCGATACTTGCGAAAGTGACATCAAAAGCACCTTTTGTGAGCTTCGAAATGGTGATCGATTTTTTTATTAAATTAAACAATTCTTCACTGAGTTTTACTTTTTGTGTGGCTCCTAACCGGTTTAATGTGGATAACTCACTATCGTCTTTAAATGGGCTCATTAATGCATCAATACGATGCATTTCGGTCATTATTGCCTTAATTAATAAGTCAGCTTTATCTGCATCATCAAGCCAAAACTCAAGCCTAATTTCAGTGCCCATAATTGCTTGTTTATTTTTAAACCAATCGGCATGGCTATTTAATGAAAATAAGTAATTAATTGAAATTAATAGAATAGTTAGCAATGTTGAATATTTTTGATTCATATTATAGGTATTTTTTGGGTTATATTTAATTGCTTTTAAACATAAAAATTATTCATGTGAAATTAATAATATCGTTTAATTTTATACCTTAATATCGCTAAAATGGTGTTTATTTTTTTTGCATATAGCCGATAACATCAAAGATCCTAATTTAAATAAAATTAATGTCAAACAGCAATTCACCTAAAAATACAATGGAGTCGATCCTTAGCGTACTACGCGATGATTATATAGCGGATCTGCCTGTTCGCCTCCAGGAAATGGAAAATCAGGTTTTATCTCTCGAAGAAAATCATAAGTTTGAAGAACAATATGAAGCCTTGTTTCGCAATGTCCATAGTATTAAGGGCAGTGCAGGTACACATGGCCTTTTTATTCTTTCTCGAATATGCCATCGATTTGAAGATCATTTAACCGTAAAAAAGCAATCTACAGTATTAAATCATCAAGAAGCCTCTCATTTATTATTATTTGTTGATTTATTGGTTTCAGCGCGAGAAAAAATAACTCAAGGTTCTGATATTTTTACAGCGATTGAACAAAAGCTTGAAGATTTGGAAGAACAAGTATTTAAGGATGTCGTAAAAATTTTGGTTGTTGGGCAATCATGTTCAATTATACGTGTAATTTCTGAGGTATTAAATGAGTATCCTATTCAAATTTCAACGTCATCTGATGGATTGCAATCGTTAGATAAGTTAGTTCATGATAAATTTGATTTAATGTTTATTGGAATGGAGTTGCCAATGTTAAATGGCTTTTCGGTAATAGCCGCAACTCGGATGTCAAAATCGATAAACTCAAACCTGCCTATTATCTTATTAACTTCTAATATGGATATTAAAGTTGATACGTCGTCACTTGCCATTGATTGCGTTATTCAGCGGGACGCTAAATTGGTCGCTAATATAGAAAGTGCATTTAAAAATCTCATTAAAAAATAAAGATTAATAATCGGTTAACATTTGTTTAATTAAGGTCTTTACAGCTTGTGTTTCGAATGGTTTGTCACATATTCCAGATACTCCTGCTTGATGAACTGCGGCAAGACGACTTTCGTCACCTTCACTTGTGACCATTAAAATTGGTATGGATTTTTGATTACTGTGTTCTCTAATTTGTTTGGTTAATGTGCCACCGTCCATTTCTGGCATATTATAGTCTGTCACCACTAAGTCAAAAAAATGATTGTTGATTTTGTCCATTGCGATTTTACCATTGTTTGCATAACTAATTTTTTCTATCCCTAAATTATTGAGAACTTTGGTAATGTGTTTTTGAGCTAAAGGGCTGTCATCAACAACTAAGGTTTCTAAATAATCAAGATCGATATCAGTGAGCTGGATTGTGTCATGATTTATGAATTCAATTGTTGTGATTAATGCTTTTTTAATATCACTTGCTGAGAAGGGCTTATGTAGGATTGCAACAACGCCGGCTTGGCGAATAGGGTCGAGCATTTCAAATGAGGTTTCACTTGAAACTAACATAAATGGTGTATCTTCTATTTTAGGATTTTGTCTAATGCAATGGACTAACTCAATTCCAGTCATGTCGGGTAGATACATGCAGCTAATGACTAAATCCGGTTTATCATTTTCTAAATGCGATAACGTTTCTTCGCCAAGTTTGTAATAATTGACGTTAGCTATATTTAACGATTTTAAGTGTTTATCAATATTATGCTGTTGCATTGTGGATGATTCAACAACGGTAATCGCAAGATCATTGATATGAATTTTTTCCATAACGTATGTAATATTTTAAGCCATTCGATAAAATGACTATCGGCATGAATTAATATTACTTAAAAGTTATTTTGATGTTTAAAACACTATAAAATGTATAAGAAAAATATTAAGTTGTGGATTTTGCTTGCCATTGTTCCGCCGACTTTGTATCACCGGATTTAAGGTAATATTTTGAAATCATTCTGCAGGCCGGTGCCACGCATTTCGGATTGAGCTCCATGGCTCTTGATAAAACTTTGACGCCTGATTCTTCATTATTACCCAGCAATACCCGTCCTATGGCATAAAGCAATTTAACATCGTTTGGCCGTTGATTTAGAATTCGATTATAAATTTTTAAACCTGCGGTTTTGCCATCCACTTTACTGGTGAGCCTAGCAAGCTCTAAAACTTCATCTTGGTTTAATGCTGCTTCTTTAGATTTCTTTTGTAGGTTGCGCAGTTGAATAATGACTTGATCATCTTCAACAAATGAGTCTTGAGTTTTAGTTGATTCTTTAACGACATTAAGCGCGAGCTGAAGTCGCTGTAACCAAATTTGATCCATTGTTGCGATAACTTCAGTAACATAATCACCTAGGTAATGTTTTGCGGCATTAAATTTAAATTTGCTAGGCACTATAATATCTTCATGCCCAAGAGCATACATTCGATCGCGTAAGCTAGGTAGGGGGTGTGAATAGTCTACAGGAGCTGAATGAGCTGATTTTAACCAACGTTCCATTTCTTCGTAACTTAAACCTTTGACTATGGCATTAGTCATTGATTCATATGGTAAAAATTCAGGTGCTGTTGGATTTTGCCGTGCCATACTTTGTATTTTTGGCCAGAATTTTTTTTCAAGAAACTCGGGATTAACAATATTAGCACTCATCATTGCAACAACATCATTATCATTAATTACATCGAGCACATAGTGATCGGATTTTAATTCGTCTTTTTGGATAGCAAAGAAACAAAGAGCTTCAGCAAAAGGACAATAAACGGAAAAGAAATAATATATAAATTTATGAAATGGATTTTCACCATGTTTGTAGGCTTCTAAATAGAGTCTCCAATTTTTGGTCGAGCGCGCTACCCAGTTTGTTATTTGATCGTATTGCCCGGTATATTGCCCAATAACTCGGGCAAGTGTGCCTTTAAAAAGATCCGGGCTCAGGCATAACATTGTTGGTAAACCAATGCATAATGTTGTATGTGTAAATACTGGAATACTATAACGTGGTGTTTGAACTATTTTAATAGAATAATCAGGAGTAAAAATAACATTGTCAAATGTTCGGCATGAATAACGTTCGACTAGTAGTAACATTTCATCAATAAATTTATCCGGTTTTTCCCAATCAAGTTCAACACCACTGGGTGGGGTAAATTTAGTTTTAAACATAAAAAAAGTGGTGGTGGCAACAGCGGCTAAAATGAGCATGTTTAATAAAATAAACAGCCAGTCAACAAAGCCTGAAGCATTCGCGACATCACCAAATAGGCCAAAAAATAGAATTAGACTCATTATCGGGAAAAAAGCCAAAAAGCCATAACCTACGGCCGTGATTATGGTCGCCAAGGTAATATAACTCTTAGGAAACTTTGTATACACGGGCTGTAATAGCGGTATTAAGCGCACAAATTTAATAATATCATTTAACATTTTGATTTTCTGGGTTATGTCCAAAACGGGTTTATTTATATTGTTTTTGCAAGCAAATAAACATAGAATCTCTTCAATATACGATAGAGTATTTACAGATTATCACTATGATGCCAATCACAGAACGCATATTTATTGCTTTATTTTTGTTCAAATTTAGTATTTCAAATCTATTTATTTAGTATATTCGCTATATTCGCTGCTACCTAATTACTAATTTATGACTGTTAATTAGAGCTAATCAATAATTAATTTCTTGAGTACCATTACATGTTTCATAAATTACTGTTTAAATTGTACTTTATTTTGATGCCGATGTTACTTCTGGTTGCATGCTCTGAAACTTCAAATAAAGAACAAATACAATCTCAAATAACCAATATGCAACAAGCAGTCCGAGATAAGTCTTTGGTGGATTTTATGGGGTATTTTACTAAAGATTTTGTTGGTAATAAAAAGTTGACTAAAAATGAATTACGTCAGCTATTGTTTTTTCATTTTAGACGCAATCAAAATATCAAAACGTACAAATGGCAGGCTGATAGTGTAGTGCAGCAAAAATTCGCCGAGGTTGAAATTTATGTGGTTGTCTCAGGGAGTAATTCTAGTTTACCTGAGCGTGGCCGGGCATATAAAATTAATACGAAGTGGCAAAAAAGTGCTGGACAGTGGTTAGTTGCTTCAGCTATTTGGACAAATGTAGAGCAGCTATTATAAACCTGTAATTTTATTTATTGCTTTTTTCAATGATGTGGCTGTGTAATGGAAATGTTTGTGTTTTTCTATCGTCAAAATAGTATCGTAATGTTTGTTCGATGGTTTTAAAGGCTAATTCTTGCCATGGAATTTCATCTTCTGAGAATAATTCCACTTCCAAACTTTCTATTCCGGGGAAAAATTTTAAATCTAATAATTCAGCACGGTACATCACGTATATTTGACTTATGTGCGGCAGGCTAAATAGACAATATAAACCAGCAAGCTTAATATTTGAATTAGCTTCTTCAACACTTTCTCGAACAGCCGCTTGCTCTAAGGTTTCGTTATTTTCCATAAAGCCCGCAGGTAGGGTCCATTTGCCATGGCGTGGTTCAATCGCGCGCTTACATAATAAAACTTTGTCTTGCCAAACGGGTAGGGTGCCGGTAACTACTTTTGGATTTTGATAATGGACAGTATTACAGTGGTGGCAAACATGGCGGGCTAGGTTGTCACCATCTGGAATTTCGAGAACAACTGAATTGCCACAATTATTGCAATAGTTCATAGTTAATTATGATGTCGCCAATTGATTGAGCCAAGTTGACCATTCACTGTGAAGTGAAACGTCAACACCATCTTTTGTCGCTAAAGATTGTAAGTTTGTTTGCAAGTCTTGCAATAAACTTGAATCCATTAGCTCAAAGTTTTCCTGAATTTGGCTATGTAAAACCTGATATATTAGTTTTAATTCTGAAACAGGATAATCCGTAATTGCTTTCATAAATATTTTAAATTGAATGAGGTTATTTTTTGCCACCAGCAGCTTGAAATCCTTCTGGTAGTTGACCAAGCTCACCTTCTTTAAACAAAAAGCCCAACATGTGTTGTTCTATGAGATCAAGGCTACGAGGATCGGCGGTATTGAGTTGATTCTCGTTAATAATTGTCGTTAACCGTTCTAACCATTTACTCCAACCTTCTTTTGAAACATTTTCAAAAATTCGTTGCCCTAGTTCACCAGGATGCGGCAGTTCATCCAACCCCTCAGCTTCGCGTTTAAGTATTTGGCAAAAGACCATTCTAGTCATATTGGTATTCCCGCTATTAATAGTTATAAACAGCTATTATGACCTATATTGAGGGTCAATGTGTAGTTGAATACTACGTGCTGTGTTAGAATTTAGTCACAGACTTACTAAATTTTCGGTAATTACTCACGAAATATAGTTGTATAATCGCTATTGCGTAGTCGTGATGAGTAATTTAAGTAGATAATTGTATATATTGATGGAGTGTAACGTATGAATGATATGACAGCAGCAATGTTTAACACAACAATTACTGATTCAGATATGAAAATAACTGATTCTGCAATAGCACAAATGGCTGAGTTAATTCTTAATGGCGAAGATGATGTTCAAGCAATTCGTGTTTTTGTTTCTGGTGGTGGTTGCGGTGGTATGACTTATGGTATGACTTACGCTGAAGCACCATCAAAGTTTGATAAAGTTAAAACGGCTGAAGGTTTTAAATTATATGTTGATGCGGTTGCGCTAGGATACTTAAAAGGCTGTGAAGTTGATTTTGTTAATGATGGGGTCAATAGCAGCTTTGTTTTTAATAATGTGTTTCAAAGTGTTGGTGGTTCTGGTGGTTGTAATGCTTGTGGTGGCGGTGGCTGTGGCGCATAGTGTCTAAGCTAATTTAGATAAATTTAAGTAACAATACTCTACTTCATCGAGCATATTTTTAAATCTAATCGCGCTCGATGGGGCTTCCAAAGTTTACTATTATGACTAATCAACAATTTCAAAAACGTATATTGTTGATTGCTCCTCACGGCAGTTATCGTACTTTTGCATTTTTAAATGCAGCAAAACAAAAAGGCATTGATGTTTTAATTGCGTCAGAAGGTGAGCATTCTGTTGTTAGTGCGTATTCTGAGGGACTGCATATAAAATTTGATGAGCCTGAATTGGCTATTCAAAAAATGATAGCCGAAGCATCTGTTCGGCCTTTTGATGCCATTATTGGCACTGATGATTCAACGACAGAATTGGCTTCAAAAGTTTCAAAAGCATTAGGGCTTGCTCACAATAACCCGGAGTCGGTTCAAATCGCTAAAAGAAAAGATTTAGCGCGCCACTGTTTGTTACAAGCGGGTGTTAAAATTCCTAAGTTTTGTATTGTTGATCTTAGCCTCGATATTCTTGAGCAAACAACAAAGGTAAACTTTCCTGTGGTTGTTAAACCAATTGGCCTATCTGGTAGTTTGGGCGTTATTAGGGCAAACAACACTAATGAATTAATATCAGTTTGTGCGCGTATTGAAAAAATAATTTTACGAGATAAAAATTTAACGTCTGAAAATTACCAATATTTAATAATAGAAGAATTTATTCTGGGCGATGAAATTGCGATAGAAGGAATTTTGGTTAATAAAGAGTTTAAATTATTAAGTATTTTCGATAAGCCCGATCCGCTTAATGGCCCTTATTTTGAAGAAACCTATTACATTACGCCTTCAAAGTTAGATTTTGAACAACAAGCCGAGTTAATAAAAACTTTACAGTCTGCTTGTGTTGCTTATGGTTTAGAAGAAGGTCCGATTCATGCTGAATGTCGAATTAATGATGATGGTATTTGGGTTATTGAAGTTGCTGCTCGAACTATTGGTGGTTTATGTGGGCGGTTATTAACGTTTGGCATTGGTATGAGTTTAGAAGAATTGGTTTTAGCGCATGCTATTGGTGAAGTTATTTCATCGCTAGATATTGCTAGTGTTGATACCCATTTGGATGATAATGCTTCTGGTGTGTTAATGATTCCAATTCCTCGACATGGAATTTTAAAAAGAGTTGAAGGGTTATTGGTTGCGCAAAAAATACCGTTAATTGATGATATCAGTATTCAAATTCAAGAAGGTTATGAAGTTACACCATTACCGGAAAGTTCGAGTTATTTGGGGTTTATTTTTGCGTCTGGCGGGACAACTGCTCAAGTTGAACAAGCTTTACGCGATGCGCATAACAGTTTAAAAATTATCATAGCACCATTGTTATTTAAAGCTAATGTGGCTTAAAAAATTGTAGGATTAAAATAATGAATTACATTCCATCTGTGGATACAATTGAAAATTCGGTTAACAAAGAACAATCTCAATACCAGTTGATCGAAACGGGTCTTCAGGAAAAAATGGATGATGGTACAACCCGATGTAATTTGTGTTTATGGCGTTGTCGCCTTAAACATGGTCAACGTGGGTTTTGCCAAGCGCATGTTAATCGACACGGTACTTTGTATAATTTATCGTATGGTATTATATCGGCCATTGAAATAGGAAAAATAGAAGATAAACCGGTTAAACATTTCCAACCGGGATCGAAGATTATGTCGATTGGCAGTTATGGTTGTAGTTTTCGTTGTGGTGGTTGTCATAATTTGAATATATCTTGGGGCGTTGAAACGCTTGATGACTTGGCAAAAGGTGTCTCTACTGAAGCATTTGTGTCACCAGAAGAAATAGTTGCAACAGCCATTCGATATGAAGTTCAAGGTATCGCTTTTACTTATTCGGAACCTGCGGTGTGGTTAGAATATGTTATTGCTGTTGCAAAAATTGCACGTCAAGCGGGTTTATATTTAGTGTATGTTTCGAATAGTTTTGTAACAGATGAAGCTTTGGATTTGATGGCACCCTATATTGATGTGTTGTGCTCTGACGTAAAAAGTTTAGATGACAATTTTTATTATGACATTTGTAAAAAAGCTAAAGTTAGTGAAGTGTTGGCATCAATAAAAAAAGCACATTTACTTGGAATGCATGTTGAAACTCGCACGAATATTATTCCGGGAAAAAATGACAATATTGAAATGTTACGCGATACGGCAATTTGGATTCGAGATAACTTAGGTGCTGCTAGTCCTTGGCATATTACACGATTTTTTCCGGCATTTAAGCTAAGCCATATTCC
>VAPL010385906.1_pt1 | contig 33325 bp, 23 predicted proteins | sample 3395061 | NCBI WGS metagenome assembly VAPL01 (sample SAMN08290444, study PRJNA428436) | hydrothermal vent metagenome | isolation source: Deep-sea hydrothermal vent chimney 2 | place: Pacific Ocean: Juan De Fuca Ridge | depth 2182 m m | reverse complement strand
TAGTTACCATATTTGAATCTATGTTATACCATGAGTCCTCGCCATCCATTCACACACTTCAAGGTCGGGTAAAATACTTGAATGGTTGATTTATATCTCGTATTTTTAATCAGGGCATGTGCGCTAGACGATTTGGATCGGAATTATTTTTTTGGTGTCCATTTTGGTATTGGTTAAATTGGCTCCCATCAAATCGGCCCCTGCCAGACAGGCTCCCGTTAAATCGGCATCCGTTAAATTAACCAATCGCAAATCCGCTTGTTCAAGATTTACATCCCGCAAATCGGCCCCAGTTAAGTCCACTTGTACTAAATTTGCCTCTTTTAGATTAACACCACGTAGATCCATACCACGTAAACTCATACCCGGTATTTCCAATAATTTAGTAAACCCTTTTTTATCATAAATCACAATCATTATTATTTGACCTTACCATTTGCATTTCGCCCCCGGATCATGTGATCTCTCTAGAGATTCAGTTCACATGCCTTGACGCCAAATGTAGGTTATCAATAAAAAAACCCCTGGAGTAATAAATCCAGGGGTTTTTAGAAAAACATCCAACCATTTATCAAACTAGTATTTTTGATAACAGCATTAGCAACAAAACAAATCCATTAAAGTTTATATGAATTTATCCAATGGTATGTGAGTTTTTGTCGCCGCGTCATTGACAGCTTTTTCAACCTCATCCACACCCGATTGCTTGGGTTGCTCAGCGAGCGTCCATTTTTTGCTGTGGAATTTGTGAAATTGAGCCACTTTATCTTTTGATGAACATCCCCCCTTGATATGCACACCCTCTCCATTGAGAGAGCCCGCCGCGACGGTACCAGCGAACCCCAAGCCTATCAGCAAAACCAACCATTTTTTCATACTATTCTCCTTAATCTTTAGGAAGTGATTGAAAAAAACACATTGCTCATTTCACTATAATAGGCAAACTAAATCATGCATTCAAGCAAAATCTAGTGCCGCTGAGGAATTGTTGGCGATATGACTATCCGTCACTATTGGCGGTTCGAGCCCATCTTCTAATGCCGTAAAATCCCAAAGTTTTTTATCCATTAATTGCGAAGGTTTCACATTACTCAAGGCATTTAGAATATTGCTAGGTACTTTGGCATTTTCGCTGGCTAATTGGGCAATCAGTTGTTTAACTTTTTGTCGAGTCCTATTTTTTTGAGAACCACATAAATGACATGGAATAATCGGATACTGCTGCTCACTTGCATAGGCAATAATATCTTTTTCCTGGCAATAAGCCATCGGTCGAATGACAACCAATCGTTTATCCTGGGTTAACAACTTGGGCGGCATCGAACGAATTTCACCACTATACATCATGGACATCAAGGCGCTTTCAATTAAATCATCTCGATGATGCCCTAATGCCACTTTGTTAAAACCATTTTCCCGCGCATAACCATAGATATTACCGCGCCGCATGCGTGAACAAAGCGAGCAATAGGTTCTCCCTTCCGGTATTTTTTCTACGACCACGGAATAGGTATCTTGACGCCCGATCTCATAAGCATAACCATGCAGCTCTAACCAGACTCGCATCGCGGTATCATCCCAACCGGGTTGCGCTTGATCTAGCGTATAAGAAAATAACTCAAACTTATAACCACTATGAATACGCAAGAAGTGCAATAAGCGCAGTAACGTATAAGAGTCCTTGCCACCTGACAAACAGACCATCACTCGGTCACCAGTTTGGATCATGTTGTAATCGGCAATGGCCTTACCAGTATAATGTAATAGTTTTTTTTCGATTTTTGACACGCTTGCAATCCTTTTCAATCTGCCGATGAATATTTACGCACAACATATTGGTCAACAATGGCTTGAAACTCTTTGGCAATATTGTCACCTTTCAAAGTGACGATTTTTTCACCATCAACATAAACCGGGGCAACAGGTATTTCGCCGGTTCCGGGTAAACTAATCCCAATATTGGCCTGTTTACTTTCACCCGGTCCATTGACGACACAACCCATGACCGCCACATCCATCGTTTCAACACCAGGGTATTGGTCGCGCCATACTGGCATTTGTTCTCGTAAATAGCTCTGAATATCTTGCGCTAATTGTTGGAAAAAGGTACTTGTGGTGCGACCACAACCCGGACAAGCAATCACCATCGGCGTAAAAGATCGCAACCCCATGGTTTGTAATATTTCCTGGGCAACAATCACTTCTCGACTTCGATCCCCACCCGGTGGTGGTGTCAATGAAATTCGAATCGTGTCACCAATGCCTTCCTGCAACAATACGGCTAACGCGGCAGTTGATGCAACAATGCCTTTGCTGCCCATACCCGCCTCGGTTAAGCCAAGATGTAACGCGTAATCACAACGTTGTGCTAAATCTCGATAAATAGAAATCAAATCTTGCACACCGCTCATTTTGCAAGACAGCACAATTTTATCTCGCGCCAAACCAATCTCCTCAGCCCGTGCCGCACTATCGAGTGCAGACCGTATTAATGCTTCATGCATCACTTCAGTGGAGGTTTTCGGTTGGGCTATGTGAGCGTTTTCATCCATCAAACTTGCCATGAGGGCTTGATCTAAACTTCCCCAGTTCACCCCAATGCGCACTGGTTTTTGGTACTGGCAAGCGATTTCAATCATGGTGGCATATTGGCTATCTTTTTTCTTACCACGCCCCACATTGCCTGGGTTGATTCGATATTTATCCAGTATTTGTGCACAAGTGGGGTATTTTTGTAATAATTTATGCCCATTAAAATGGAAATCGCCAATCAAACCCACATCACAGTCCATACGATCCAGTCGCTCCCGAATCTCGGGTACCGCTTCAGCCGCCTCTTCTGAATTCACTGTAATACGCACTAACTCAGACCCTGCTTTGGCAAGCTGGAATACCTGAACAGCAGTGGCGACAGCATCCGCCGTATCCGTATTTGTCATTGATTGCACAACAATGGGCGCATCACCGCCAATCGTCACGTTCTTCACGTTAACCGCGACGGTTTTCCGTCGGTTAAATAATTTACTCATGGCGCTCATTTAAGTTAATCGTTGCTTTTAAAAGACCTGAATCATAGCTTATTTTACGCCATTGGGGTATGACAAAACCTGCCATGAGCTGACGTAAAATATGGCGAGAAAAAATTATTATTTAACCAACTGAGGTGCCAGCGGTGAAGAGAGCCATCCTTGGCTCTGTTTTTATCTGTTAAATCAATCTATTACATCTCTCAATCGCGCTAGATGTTTTTTTCCTCATGATGCGAATGCAGTAACGTGTGCTCTAAATCAGAATCCGCAATCGGATTATGCCCAGCCATGGCATCCACCTGAAAAGGAAAACTCCCACACTGATTTCGATTCGATAAATCACAAGTTTTCATGTGGAATAATCGATAAACAGGATCAGTCCCCAAAATGCCAGTCAAAAAAGGGTAAACGGATAGCGCCATCAAACTCGATTGCCACCACTGAGCGACCGCTCCATGCTGAAGCAATAAAAAGTAAGGAATTCCAAGCATCACCGTGCCAAGTAATACTCGAAATATTCGGTCAACTAGCCCTAAATTTTGGTGAATGAAAGTTTTTGTCTCTTGCATACTCATTGCTGGCGCTCCTCTTGTGTATAACTAATCATGTTTAGGAATGGACAATTTAATCACTACCCATCACTTTGATTACACACTTAACAAGCCTGCCACTCCGTAACAAAGTCACACTAGACTCACTTTTTTAACAAATTATTTAATTCACTTTCATTGACCACGTCAAGCCAGCCTCGATGTAAATGTATCCAACCCTGTTTCTCAAATTTTTTTAAGGCTCGGCTAACAACTTCACGAGCGGTCCCTAAATCAACGGCCAATGCCTGATGTGTCACTCGAACAACGGCTTTTTCATTTTGATTCGCCAACAAGCACCGAGCCAAACGGTGATCTACCGCGCCAAACGCCACCTCTTCAATTAACGAAAGTAAATCATGGATGCCCTTCTCGACGGACGCAAAAACATAACGGCGAAACGCCTCCGAATGCACCAACGCCTTCTGAAAACAATCTTTTGAAATCAGTATTATTTTTGTTGTTGTTTCAGTGATCGCCGCCGCATGGTACATGTCATCCGCCAACATGCACGAGGTTGTCAATTCACAGGCTTCGCCCGCCCTTATGCGATATAGGGTAATTTCATGACCCGTCTCTGAAATTTTATGAACCCGAATAACCCCCTCCATCAAGAACAGATAATGGGTACAGGATTCGCCATCACGAAAGACGCTCTTCCCGGCAGAAAACTCCACAACTCGTGTATTTTCAACACCCTGCAACCACTCAATTCCTTTCATACTAAAAGGTAATGGCCACACCTTCTCACGAGTTGTATTAACAACGCCCATTTCCATAAATACCTCCTACCATAGACAGCTCAACATTACTAAAAAACATGCAAAATTTGGCGCAGGAAAACCAATGCCGATAATAAATAGGGATTGGAAAAGAAAAAATAAGCAATAAAAAAGACCTCAATATTGAGGTCTTTTTTATTGCTAGAAATGAACTATATGAAATTAAAACAAGGCGGCTGGCGCAGGTAATTGATTAATCGGATCCAACCAGGTCGTGGTTGAATGACAACTGCCACAGTCAGAAATCACATTGACGGCTGAGTGAGTCGATGGTGGATTATGGCAGCCGGCACTTTCACAAGTACCTATTGCTTCATTATGATCCATGGTATCCGGTGCCCAAGAGGTGGTGGTGTGGCAAGGATCGCAATTCTCAGTAGTCAGAATATGTGTTGCATGTTTCCCCGTCGCAATCTGGCCATTGTGACAAGAGGTACCGCAATCAATACTAATGTTAACCTCATTGTGATCCACTCGTTTCACTGGAATAAAGGTATCGGTCACATGACATGCATCACACAAATCGGTAGTAGAAATATGCGATCGACTGGGTCCATCTAACTTGCTCAGTGCGAAAAAACCATTATGACAAGTCACACAGGTTGGCGCATTAACATAGTCGTGATCGACTGCAATCTGTGGCACAAATACCGATGTCGAATGACATGCACCGCAATCTGTCGTAGTCGGCATGTGGTTTGTTCCCATATTGATATTTGAAAACCCTCCAGCCACATGACATTCAATACATTCGACGACAACTTCATTATGATCAACATTCACCGCTGGAATCCAGCTTTGCTTAGAATGACAAGATTCACAAATATCGGTGGTTGGCATATGAGGCTGACTTCCTTCATTTTTACCTCCCCCTGAACCACCATCAATATGACATTGAGTACAGAATGCAATATCAATAGCAGAATGATCCACTCGAACTGTCTCCCAAGTGGTCGTATCATGGCAGGAATCACAGGTTTGATGACTTTCGATATGAATGCCAGAGGGACCACTGGTCCGCCCAGGTGCTAATCCAACAGCATCGCCGTGACAATCTTGGCATGCAATAAAAATTTCATTGTGATCAACGACGGTTACTGGCACAAATTGCTGGGTATTATGGCACGCACCACAGAAATCCGACGTTGTAATGTGCGTTCCTGTCGGTCCGCCCAATTTGCCTATGGCAACCACGTCATTATGGCAGTTATCTCCACAGCTATCGATACCAATCACTTCGTTGTGGTCCACCTTAAATACCTCAGCAAATGGAGTTGGATAAATAAGATGACAAGCCGCGCACGACTCGGTAGTGATAATATGCTCATCATTTTTGCCAATGGCCAACGCACCATTGTGACACGCTTCACAAGTACCAATGACCAGGCCATGATCCACCACTAACACCGACGACCATGGCGTAGGTTTAGGTAAATGACAAACACCACATTGATCCTTGGTAGGGATATGACCAGAGGTTTTACCCACCGCTGCCACACCATCATGGCAGGCCTCACAAACTTCGAGCGCTAATACCTCAAGGTGATCCACATCGGTCGCAGGCATCCATTGAAAGGTATCATGACAGGCATCACATACCTCGGTGGTCGCAATATGCAGATTTGATTTATAGGATTGAGCCTTAGCGCCACTACCATCATGACACTCGGTACAGGCCAAGGTGATTTCATTATGATCAACTACGGCGGCGGGGATAAACGTCTGGGTAGTATGGCATTGCTCGCACGCCTCCGACGTTGTGATATGAAAATTAGTCGGTCCACCCACTTTACCTTCTTTACCAATCGCAATGATACCATTGTGACAGTTGAGACCACAGGACTCAATGCCAGTCACTTCATCGTGATCCACAAAAATTGCCGGTATGAATTGAATCGTAGAATGGCAAGCATTACATTTATCTGATGACTCAATGTGAACACCAGTATCACCGTCAAATTTCCCTTGAGCTAAATTGTTGGTCAAAGTTACCGCATGACACTCCTCACAGGGTAACGAGACTTCGGAATGATCGACTCGTACAGCCGGCACAAATCTATTCGTTGAATGGCAAGCCGCACATTCATCCGAGCTTGTTATATGAAACGCCGAAGGACCTGTTAATTTACCCACAGCAATCTCACCATTGTGGCAATTACCCGCACAGTTCTCTATGCCAATCACTTGGGTATGGTCCACTAAGGTCGAAATAACTGTCCATGCAGGGGTGGGGGGAGGCTCATGACATTCGCCACACACATTCGTCGAGTTGATGTGGGTCGCGTTAGGTCCATCATTTTTGCCTATCGCTATATTACCATCATGACAACTCTCACATGCACCAATCACACCACCGGCTCCATGATCAACTGCCGAGCTCACAATACCTGTCCAAAGCTGTGGTGCCGTCACATGACATAAACTACAATCATCGCCCGAAGCAATATGGTCGGCTGACTTTTTCGTTATTGCCGGTCCGTTAGGCCGATGACAAGTGAAACATCGACCCAACACAAAATCATGATTCACATCCGCAGACTGAACATCCAACCAAGTAACACCACTCCTACCAATGCCCGGTGTCACCACGTGACACATCTGGCATTCACTTTTTGATGGAATATGTTGCGCAGATTTTCCCGTTGTCACCGTTGTACCATTATGACATGAAGAACACTCAGCACTCACCCCTTCATGATTGATGAATGTATTTAACACCTGCCATCCTTTTGGGCTATGGCAATGCTCGCATTGACCAGTGGTTGGGATATGAAAACCCGGCAAACCGGAAGCCGTCTGACCTTCATGACACGTTTCACAGGGCTTTAAATTTGTGGTTTCGTCATGGTTAAAACCAGGCGTTTGTGTCCAAACCGTTGTCAAATGGCAAGCGCCACAATTGTCGGAAGTATCAATATGATCACTCGATTTACCATTTTGAGTAATCGAACCACTCCCATCATGGCATTGCAAGCAATCAATCAATATTTCAGTGTGATCAACACTGGTTGCTGGTAACCAACGCAATGTTGAATGGCAAGCACCACACGCATCAGAGGTTTCAATATGTGGCGTCAGCGCAATTTCTTTACCTCCCGCAATGGTCCCATCATGACAAGCAATACAATCACCTTGCACATCGTTATGTTCAACAAAGCGTGCCGGCACCCAAGCTACTGTCGAATGACACGTATCACAAATATCGGAGGTATTAATATGCGACTGCTTTGGCCCATCATTTTTACCACCACTGTCTGCACCATCGGTATGGCAACTCACACAAGTACCCAATACTTCTTGGTGATCCACGCTTTTATCGGGTACCCACACGGCTGTCGTATGACAAGCACCACAGACATCGGTTGACAAAATATGCACCCCGAGAGTCTTACCTGATGCAATCGTGTTATCGTGACATGAAACACAATCATTGGGGCTGTTAGCAACTTGTGTATGATCCACATCACGTGTCGTCCAAGTGATGGTCACATGACAGCTATCACAGGCATCAGAACTCTCTATATGACCAAAACCCTTACCTGTTGACACACTCCCGTTGTGACAAGAAACACACGGCTGAGTCAGATTACTGTGTATTTGAGCTGGCGTTACCCCCCCCCATGCCTCTATTTTGTGACAGGTATCACATTCTGCAATGGTTTGAATATGAGTGGCGTTTTTACCGAGTGCTAAACCATTGTTATGGCAAAAACTACACACCACACCGTCTTGGTTTTGCTGATGATCATAGCCCGTCCCAAGCAATGGCGCCCAACTTGAACTTGTGTGGCAGGCCTCACATTTATCGTTGGTGGGCACATGGTTTTTCGACTTTCCCTTGGCGATAGACCCGGTATGACAATCAAAACACGCCCCTAAAATCTCATTGTGATCAACAAAGGCCACCACTCGCCATATTGTGGTATTATGGCACGTTCCACAGGCATCTGAAGTCGGTATGTGATTAGCGGTTTTAGGTGTAGCTATCCCTTCCGGGGCTGGCGCATGGCATGTTGTACAATTTGCGGTATCAACTTGATTATGATCGACTTTCGAACCAGCCAGCCAAGATTTTGTGGTATGACAGGCACCACATGCCTCGCTTGACACTAAATGATTTACTGTTTTGTTACCAAAAAGTGCCCCATATTCATTTTCTCCATGGCAACTCTCACAGGTGCCTTGTACTTCGTTATGATTAATGCGCTGAGTCGGCGAAAAAGTAAATGTAGTATGACATGTGTCACAAACCTCACTGGAGAGAATGTGCACCGGCTTACCGACAGAGATATCTTGTTTTCCTGGTGAAACAGTACCATCGTGGCAACTTAAACAGGTACCCAGCACCTGATCATGGTCAACGAAACGCACGGGTTTCCATACTTGTGGTGAATGGCAGGCCTCACACGTATCGGTGCTTGATATGTGATTATTTGGTTTAGTGGTCACGGCCGATGGCACAACGGCTATTGCCGTATTATGACAATCAGCACACTGACCCACCACTTGTTGGTGGTCAATGGCAACTAGCCTCCAGCTTAATGTCGACAAATGGCAAGTATCACAAACATTGGTACTATTCACATGGCCCAGGTTTTTCCCTGTCGATCCGCTGGCTCCATCATGGCATGATGATTGCCCACAATTGGTGGTGGCATTGTTAGCTGCATGATCAAACCCGAAAGCTCGACTCGCCAAGGCTTTACTACGTTGACTCGTAATCGGATCTCGGCCCATGGCAATAACAGCGTTATTAGTTAAGGTGGTCCAGGCAAATGTTTCATGGCAGGCATTACAAGAATCAAATGTGACCATATGATCACTCGACAAACCGGTTGCACTCGAACCATTATGACAGGATTCACAAGCACCATGTATTTCGTCATGGTTAACCACCTGGACCATGGTCCACATCGTTGTTGTATGACATGCGTCACAGTTATTGCTTGTCACCAAATGATCGATTGATTTCCCTATCATGCGAGTCCCATCATGGCAACTGATACACGTCCCGGTGACAAGCTGGTGGTCAAAATTAGCAATCTGTTCCCAAGTATTCGTGGCATGGCAAGCTTCACAACTCCCTTGAGTCACTAGGTGCATTTCGTGCTTTCCACCGGAAAAAATATTATTGTGGCAACTCACACAAGTGCCAGATAGTGCTGAATGATCTATTTTAGAAATTAACCAGTTGTTATTGATATGACAACTAGCGCAGATGTCGTTTGCTGTCAGTGGTAAATGATGTGCGGGTAATTGGCTAGCCGTCAGTGCTGATCCAATTGCATAGCTATTATATTCTATTTTCGCCCAAGCAACAGATGTCATCATCAGCAAGAAAACACATAACAAACGCGACCAAAAGCACTTGGACAAATCCATCAAGCTGCTTTTCTGTATAGACGGCTGACCTAAGTTCATATTTTTTTTCATATGTAGCATAATATAAGTTAGATGACAAAAGCGCTCAAAAAAACGGAGTCGGTCGTTAGCTTTTTGACATGACAAAGCGTCAATCTTGCATGTTGCTGCTTCCGTTACATTATCACTTATACTGTAATGTACTCGTGAACTTCGTATTGAAGCTCTTTCCTCTATCATAACCCACCCCACCTGAGCTATTTGCGTACCTGTTCCTCACTGAACAAACGTAACGTTGAAATCCAGATCGTCTCGTACTTTAATCACTGCCAAACAATCATCGGCTGCATCTGCTTAGAAACAAAATTATCTGATGTACCTTAAAATTGGTGACATGACCAATTGCCTTATTTCTTAACGAGTATGCATAGCTTGAAAATCTAGCGACTCGATACACCATAAAATTTAGATTCTTTATTATGCTATCTTGTTTTTATTGTATTGACTGGTAACAGATTGAACAATTCCATCTACTACCATATGAAGATATAGCAATGAAAAAAAGAGGCATGGAGATGCAGAGAAAACTATTTATGATTATTGGTAAGTGACAACGGGAATTGTAAACAGGGGTGACATTAATCTTTAACTTTCATCATCAATACTTAAAACTCAACCCACACGACCCACATTATCCACCTTAAACACTATGCGTATTTTTGCACCAGCCCTATGAGGTTTAGTGTATTTTTTTATTTTTTACCAAATATAGTTAAGGTATTTTTTCAGCCTATCCCACACGCCTTTTTAACTCTATCCTTATAATAGTTATCTAAGATCAAGTCTAGCAAAGTATTCATTTATTCGCCATGCGTTCCTCACTAAATCTTTTTATTGTGCTGTTTTATCGTCACAACAGTCTAAAAACTTAATTGAATAAAGAATTATGGCTGTGCAATCGCAAAAATCATTAACTAACTCTGAAAGTGCCCATGTGATCGACGCAGGTTAATTCAACATCAAAAATCATATAACCTATTATTTTTATTGAATATTTTTGGCTGACAAAAATCGGCCTGTTATTTCATGGATAAAAAAACCTTTGCTATTTTGCTATACTCACCGTCTAAACCAATTAAAAACACAACTAAAGTACGTTATTTCAGTCAGTTAATGAATATCAGCCAACGTAGGCACAATGCGCGTAGCCGCACGCTAATAGTAAAATACAAGTATTATTGCTTAACATTCTTCCATGCAATCTTAACTACCATCAGGTTTGATGTACACCAACGACACTAAACGAAAAACAAATAGTAATCATACCTTATGGGAAAAAAATACGCTAAAATACAGCGAAAAGCCTGCATCGCATTAATCAGCTGCTCTGTTATTATCAGTATTCAAGCCGCTCCATTGATTGCCACCGATGCACAGTCGTTGGCGCAAGGCGGTACCGGTGTTGCGTCAAGCACGAGCAGCAATGCTGTTTTTTACAATCCCTCCATGCTAGCTACTTTCCGGCAAGACGATGACTTTAGCCTAGAAACACCCATTGTTAGCGGTAAAATTGACGACCAAAATAATCTCTATCGTTGGCAGAACGATTTTAGAAAAAATAATTACATTGCTAAATTTAGCCAAGCATTATTTAATGTACTGAGTACGAATGATAATGACCAAAACTTGCTACAGCGTCGGCAATTTGCTGCGTCACAAGGTACCAATTTACTCGATGCACTTGAAAATTTATCTCGTAAAAGCCTAGAAGCTCATGCCAGCTCGGCATTAGTTATTGGCATTCCGAGTAAAAAAATAGCGATTGCTGCCTTCGCTAACGTATGGGGAAATGCCTATGCGAGCACAACTATTTCCAATGCTGATATCAATAGCATGAAATCTACATTAGCTATTTTGGATGACGGGAGAATTGATAAAATTTTTACCCTGATCGATCCCACCAAGAACTTTACATCGTTTGCAGAGCTTACTGGACTCATCGTCACTGAATTTGGCTTCTCCATCGCGAGTGAAGAAACAATATTGCAGCATCAATTTACCTGGGGGATAACGCCCAAATATAAAGATATCCGCAGCTATGATTACAAAATCATCGCTAAAGAGCTTGAGCAAACCGAATATATTTTACATAACGGAGAAAAAAAACATAATCTTTTAAATTTCGACGTGGGTATTTCCGGATATATCAATTCATTTTGGAACTATGGATTTGTTATAAAAGATGTAATCCCTCAATCACTAAATACTGCACTAAATTACACCATCAAACTAAAACCACAGGCCCGTATCGGCATTGCACGCACTGCTCGCCGCACGACATTTGCCTTCGATTATGACCTAACAGAAACTCAACTATTAGCCAATGCACGCAAATATCAATTCGCATCAGTGGGTACGGAAATTGATTTCAAATTATTACAGCTCAGGCTCGGCTATCGGTATAACCTACCCGATGCAAGAATGAGTGAATTAACTACTGGGCTCGGTCTATGGCTATTTGGCATTCACGCTGATATAGCAATAGCGACCAACCAACAGCGTAACGGGATATCTGCCGCGGCGCAATTGGGTCTTCGCTTTTGATGATATACCATATCCATAGCGTTATGGGTATAGCTTGTAACGAATTACGATAATGGGGATGTGGGATCTAGCCAAGTAGTCGTTGAATGACAACGATCACATCTACCTTGAACGCCTGCTGCAATATGACTCCCAGGTGCCGGATGACAAGTAACGCAGGCGCCTTGCACTTCATTATGATCGACGGTAAATGAAATCCAGGACATCACACGATGGCATGCTTCACACAATGTAGAAGTTGCGATATGCGATGCTGAACGTCCCCGAGCAATCACACCATCATGACAACTATCACATGCCCCAAATACCTCAACATGATCCACGCCAATCGTAGGTAACCATAAAAGCGAAGAATGACACGCATCACAAACATCACTGGTGGATATATGCTGCGAGGAACGATAATGACATGAGGAGCAGGGACCTACCACATTATCGTGATCCACTTTAATCACCGGTTTCCATAGCGAGGTTGCGTGACAAGTATCGCATACATTGCTCGTATTCGGATGTCGGGGGGTTTTTCCTATCGCTGTCGCCCCATCATGGCAATCAATGCAAACGCCTTGTACACTGAAATGGTTGACTTTAACGACGGGGATCCAGCGCGTATTAGAATGACAATCATCGCATATGTCATTCGTACTGATATGACCAGGTGATTTACCAAGCGCTACATCATTATTGTGGCAGTCCGAACAAATACCAAGCACACTCGAATGATCAACCCCCGTCGTTGGCACCCAGGCTGAAATAAAATGGCAATTTTCACACATTTCAGAAGTTAATATATGAGCATCACCTTTGCCCGTAGCCGTATCACCATTGTGACACGAACCACAAGGATCAGTGAACCCGTTATGGTCAACCTGATTCACCGGAGTCCAAGCCGTTGTATTATGACAGGCTGCACATTGATTTGTACTTTTAATGTGATCGGTGCTTTTCCCAGGAATCACGGTATTATCATGACAAGAGATGCATTCACCAATCACTTCATTATGATCGACGCTAATCGCTGGCTTCCAAATTGTCGAAGAATGACAGGCTTGGCAAGCCTGTGTCGTTAGAATATGTGCCTGATTTCGGCCGGTAGCACGAATCCCATCATGACAATTGTCACACGTGCCTAAAATAACATTATGATCAACTTTTATAATTTCTTCCCAATTATCAGGTTTATGACAAGCCCCGCAATCATCGGTCGTTTCGATATGGTTGGCGGGTTTCCCTGCAGCCACCGAAGAATTATGGCAATTACCACAACTGCCAAGCACATGATCATGATCTACTTTTAGCGCCGGTAGCCACTGAGTCGTAAAATGACAAGCCTCACACGCCTCTGTACTTTGAATATGATCCGGTGTTTTGGGTGTCGCCTGGCTACCATCATGACATGAATCACAATTGCCAATGACTTCTGTATGATTTACCACATCAACAGGTGACCAAACATTGGTAGAGTGACACGCTCCACAGACTTTCGTCGTATTCACGTGGTCAACGGATTTATCCGTTGCAAGTGTACCATTATGACAATTTTCGCAGACTCCGACCACTTCATTATGATCAACAATCACCGTTACCCAATCGATGGTGCTATGACACACACCACACAAATCGCTGGTGGTAATATGTTCCGTGTTTTTACCAATAGCAATCACATCATTATGACAAGTCCCGCATTCACCATTCACATCATTGTGATCCACGGTGACTACCGGCACCCACTTACGAGTACCGTGGCAAGCACGACAATTATCCGTTGATGAAATGTGCGTATTGTTCTTGGGGGTCGAAATAATCCCATTGTGACACGTTTCACAATCACCAATCACCTCATTGTGATCAACCAGAAGAATTTGTTGCCAATCATTGAATGTATAAGTGTGGCAAGCTTCACATATATCACTTGTTAAAATGTGACTTTGGGATTTTCCCGTGGCAGACAAACCGTTATGACATTCAATACAGCCAATGTCTATACCCTCATGAGAAAAAACAATATTTTCAACCCAACTAGTTCTTGAATTATGGCAGGCCTCACATTCCAGAATGGTTGGTATATGGTTCGCTGTTTTGTTATCAGCATGACAACTTGTACATATACCAATCACTTCATTATGATCAACGATGTAAGTGTCCCAACCACCACTGTTTTCATTATGGCAAAATTCACATAAATCAGAGGTATTCACATGGCCTGGGTTTTTGCCTCGAGCACCAAAACCATTATGGCAATTAATACAAACACTGGTATCAACGAGCGAGTGATTGAACTGTGTATCTGTCCAGTCGATGGGGCTATGGCAAATATCACACTCTTCCACCGTTTGAATATGGTTTTCTGATTTACCCTGAGAAACGACATTATTATGACAGTCACTACAACTACCTATGACCTCGTCATGATCTGTTTTTAACGCGGGAATGAAAGTATCACCGCTGGTATGACATTTACCGCAGGCATCCGTTGATAAAACATGATCAGAGGTTTTAACTGTTGCAGGTGTACGTCCGCCTGGCACGTGACAAGCGTCACAACTTTCGGTCAATAATTCAGCATGATCCACCTGATGATAAAATTGAAAGGATCCACCCGTTGGCGAATGACAAGCTTCGCACTGCTCGGTACTCAAAACATGGGTGAGGGATTTGCCAAGGGCATTAGTCGCCTCATTATGACAAACTTCACATCCATCCGTAATAATAGAATGGAAATCTTCCAAAAAAATCTGGTTCACCCAACTCGATCCTGCACCGATATGACAAACATCACACTCATCGCTAATCGGTATATGTGCGACATGCACACCAACAGCAATGGAATTATTGTGACACGAACTACAAGGTCCAACCACAGTGTCATGATCAACGTAGCTCACTGGACTCCAAATCTTGACGGTATGACAAGTTTCACATGCATTATTGGTAGAAATATGATCAGGTGTCCTGCCCGTCGCATTCGTACCATTATGGCATTCAACACAACCATTGCTAATGCCATCATGATTAAAAAAATTAGTTTGCCAACTCGACCCGATGGAATGGCACGCATCACACTCCTGAGAAATCGGGATATGACCGACAGAAAGGCCTGAGCTCAATACCCCATCATGACAGGTAACGCAAGATTCAGACATAGTGGCGTGATCCATATTGGGCACAACATCAAAACCATGAAGATCATGACATGCATCGCATTGTTGGGTCGTGGGAATGTGATTGGCGGAGAAGCCACCCGCTCGAGTGCCATTATGGCAATCACTACAAATAAGGGATGTACCTCTAAAGGTTTGATTAATATGGCAGCTTTCACATGCAATTTCTACATGCTGACCCAGCAGCGGGAAACCTGTTAAGGAGTGATCAAAATCTTCGGCAATATCAATCTGTTCAGCCAAACCGGTTGGGCTAATAAAACACAAACAGATTAAGCCTATGGCTAAAAATACTTTAGCGCTTATTTTTTCGACCGCATTTACCCATTTATAATTATGGATACTTTTGAGACGCAAAATACTCCCTGGAACGCCAGGCAAATCGCATGGATTTCGGACAGAATGATTTTGCGGGCATGAATGTGCAAGTAAAGACGCAATCCAGCCTCGGAAGTGTAATTGTTTCCCCATTCCCCAGACATTTTCTTATGTTGTAGCTTGGTGTTATTGCGACCTTATTAAGCATCCAAAAAAGGCTTTTATATAAATAACAATACTAGCAGCTTCTGTGTAAAAATTCATCTACGTCACCCCATTATACGCAAAACTTAGATTGCACTTTCATCATTAAAAATGTAAACCACGTTTTATTCAGGACTTTCAACATAAATCATCATCAATTGCATTAAGACCCGCCACTACTTGCTGTTGTTATTCAATCACAGAAATAGGTAAGGCACACAAACGCTTACTTAACGATCTACAACACTTTCGGCACATAAATGACAATACTCGATGTATTCAAGTCTTCACTTACCTGAAATCTGATAGGCTCACTAAACTTCAGTGAAAGAAATGGCCCCCCTGGCACATTACCTTCATAAGCAATATTGGCAATGGGAACCAACTCAATAAATCCGGGCAAGATGGCATCACGACTCAGGTATTCATTAGTTTTCCCTCCTACCAGGGAGACAATGCGTACCTTAATCTGCAGGAAATCTCCAAATCCCTCAGGAAAATGATTCTCATACCGCACAGGGAGATTAAATTTGATTTGAACCACCAATTTATTACCTTCTTCAAAAACAATCACATCGTCCAATATGGTTTCCGGAGCTTGTATAATTTGCAAGCCATATAACGCGGCCAAAATACCCACCACAATATACAAACTTACTTTCCAATTGAATGCCTTAATTTTCATATCCTACGTATCGGTAGATGGATTTGCTAACCTTAGTGTCGATATTAGGCCACCTAACGCTTGAAAAATCTGTCAAAACCAATGGGCAAGCGAGATCAAACACTAAGCGACCTAATCTCGCTAGTGGGCGATGCTAAACATGCGTCGAATGACGGCAACACCCAGACACAATAGATGAGAAAGTGAATGTCAAATGAATTGATGTTATCTCATGATTTCATTAAAAAATATAACGATATCCAAAATTAATATATGACCAAACATAATCTTCATTAATTGCTTGTGTTTTATTTATATCAACCCCAAAATTAGTTTCGACTGTCATTTTTTTATTCCAACGATATTCCGCTTTAAAAGACGGAGAAACTTTACCTGACACCAAGTTTTTTTCGGTATTTTTTGTATAAACAACATTAGCTCGACCATTAAATCGCCAGCTTTTACCATAAGGTGCTCTGACAGAAAAATTTACCGAATATCGATTACTTGTTCTGTTATTTGATGCACGCACCCCGGCCATATAGGTATCTCGATCGAATAACAGCTCTCTTAATATAAATTGCCCAGAAAACATGTAATCAAACCCATCTAATTCAAATATCGAATTTTTCGGCGGTTTGTTTTCGTTTTTTTGATCATTAATCACACTAATGCCCGGGATATATTTTGACAATGTAAGATTCGCATTAACTTGCAAGTCCTTTGTTGTTTGATGAGTCATACTAACGGTAATCAAAGTTGAGCGGCCCGTGTTTGCAATAGCACGATCTCTGATGATATCTTCTGAAACACCTTCATTTAACAATGTTTTAATGCTCGGATCACGCTTAATCCGATCTGCCGCCGTATTGCCAGGTGAGCTTGCCGCGCCTGATGGAATACCCAATTGAGAGGTAATATTTTCGTCCGTAATACTGGTCAAACCATTAGCCGCATTGGAAGTTAGCATGACCGGACTGCGGCGATGATCAAAATGGAAATCAAATTTTGTTTTCGCATTAGCTTGCGTGCCATAATGGGCTGTCAAAAAATTAAGTGCTTTGTACGAAATATCGTAATCAAGCAGTGTATAAAAAACATTTTTATTACGAAAATACCGGGCATCAGCACCCACCGAAAAACGATCCGTAATACCATCAATATCTTGCTTAATGACATAGCTACTGCCCTTCCAATGGGTAAATAGTTCTTCACTCTGGAGTCGCATTCCATACAGTGGTCGATTCGTTTGAATTTTTTGATTCTCAGAAAAATTAACAGGCGCACCTAAAACACCATGAATAAACCACTTAGGTTTATATTCATAACCAACAGAAAAACCATCGAAACGTCCTAATACACCACCACTACTAACTGATAAGCGTCCAACTGAACCGCTCATCTTATTTTTCTTACCTTTATATTGAGCATAGATAGATCGCACTCTTACTTTATGAGTTCTTTTATCTAACAAACCTAACGTACTACTCGCATTAAATACCAATCGAAGATCACGATCTTCGTTACGAAAACGCTTTGTTAAGTCAAAAAAAGACAATAATTGATTTTGGCTACGGCTCGAAGGCTTACTTTCAGTATCCATCCAGGCGTTAAAATAAATTTGTGATAATCGACCAAAAAAATCATTTCGCCCAATACCACTTTTTTTATTTCTTGCAGTTGAACGTTTTGTTTGAGCTAATTTCCGGGTTTTACGGCGCTCCATCCGTGCATTCAATGTCATCAAACGTTGCTTAACTGTCTCGGCTCTTCGTACTTTAGGATATAACTGCAAGTAATCTTCATATTCCTTCTTGGCTAATTCAAGTTGACCACTACGTTCACGAGCTAACCCTAAGTATTCCTTCGCGTCGTGAATATATGAGTGACCAGGCATATCTAATAATTGGCTAAACAATAAAAGCGCTTGCGCATTGTTACCCCGAGTTAAAGCATCTCTTGCATCGAGCATCATTTGGTCTGCTTTTTTATTCTCTGGTCCACTTCGCCTTGTTTGTTGTCTTTCAGCTTGCCTGCTAGATGCCGGTGCTGCCTGACTATGTTTGATTTGAATTGTTAGCACATTTGAATTTTTTTCCTTTGACAACGTAAAGGTTTCTATTTTTTTAAATCGAACCACTAAATAAGGTCCACCCTTTACATTTCCTTCAAAAATAATATCTCGAATGCCTATTGGCGTATTTTCCCCCGGGCTAATCATTTCTCGTTTTTTATAAAAGCCTTCATTTACTTCATCATCAGGTTTTATTAGAATCTGAATGATTTTTCCACGACTGGTTGGAAAATGTTTTCGATAAGAAAATGTTTTCGTAAAATGCACTTTCATTTCGGTCATATCGGCTTTTTCAGAAAAAGCAACGCTTTTTAATATATCACCAGCGCAAACTGACTTAAAAATAAAAAAAGACGCTAATATCGCAAACTGCCCTAATTTACATGTAAGCTTTTTAGACATGCTACAATACAACTCATTTTAATTGACAAATACATCCCACACATAAGCGTATTTATTTAAATCATTTGGATTTAAGTCTCGGAACATATACGAACTCACCGAGTCATTTTGCAGCTCATCTTCAGTGTCTTATTGAATATTTTTTTCGAAAATACGCCACCTAGCACCTGTAGACGAAATATAATTTCAACGAAAACATTCCGAAAGACTCAAACCGAACGCAAGTTTCCTCACTTCTTTCGAGTACGTTCCTTACCGATGAATAAAAGGGGAATTTAACAAATAAGGTAAAATTTCTGAGGCGATATTATACGCTGTCCAAACATCAGTACACGCACAAGTCGTTTTCCATAACACAAAGCCACCCCCATATCCCCACCACGTTTTATATAATGATTATTTTTTATGAAGCTTGCCTGACGTTGCCATCAACACAATAAAAAACTGAAAAAACAAAAGGGTGCAGACAATATTTATTATTATTTAATGCTTGTGTCGACATCGTTTAGTCTGTATTGCTGTCACACATCATTTTGATATAATGCCAGAAATCAGGTTAGTTGTTTATCGCCAACACTTTAAATGATCGGGTGACATGACATCGTTCACAACGATTGCCAAAGGCACCCTGGTGATGATCATCTTGAGCATGACAAGAATAGCATGTCGTATCTAGCTCAATTTTCTTTTTGATCGGCATTTTATGGCAACCATGACAATCTAAATTTTTATGCGCCCCAGTGAGTTTATAGTCAGTTTGAATATCATGGTTAAAAAACCATAATTTCCATTGGTTGGAGTTATGACATAGTTCACAGTTCAACCCAAGACGCTTTTTATGAATCTCAGCATCATCCTTCATATGACAATCTTGACAGCGGTTATCCACATCTTGATACGCCGGCGTTATATGGCATTCCTCACATGGTGTAAATGCATGGCTTGCCAACAAAGGAAAAGCTGTCAAGTCGTGATCAAAAAACACGTTGATTGGCCATGATCGCTCATCATGACATTGACCACAATCGTCACCTTCTTGTCCTTCGTGCACATCGTCTTGCTGATGACAGGTAATACAGTCTGTCTCTAACTCCGCATAGACATCACCCTTATGACATGCAATGCAACTCACTTTTTTATGCTTACCATTGAGTGTATATTCAGTATCTTTTGTATGATTGAAAACTACTCGCGACCACGATTTGACAACATGGCAGTCTTTACATTTTTTACCAAACAATTTCTTATGGTCATCATCCTCTTGATGACAAGCATAACAATTGGTTTTTAATTCTTCATATACGTCCCCTTGGTGACAAGCTTGGCAACTCACCGTGACATGCCGACCTTCCAATTTATATTCCGTATCTTTGTCATGGTCAAAAATAATTTCTGCCCATGTTTTCTCGGTATGGCAATCTTCACATTTTTCTCGCCGATCGCCATTATGCACATCGTCCAATTTATGGCAAGTCAAACACCCTTTAGGCGTTTTTTGATAGCGTTCATTCGGGTGGCAATCGACACAACGCACATTTCTGTGAGTTGACTTCAGTTTAAAATCCGTTTTGTCATGATTAAAATAAGCCACCCCCCAAACCGTCTCTAAATGGCAATTAACACATTCATCGCTCAACCTGGTTTTATGTGCATCATCAGACCGATGGCATCCAACACACGCTTTCGATGCTTTACGATATTTTTGAGAAACATCATGGCAATCGTTGCAGGTTCGTAAATCATGAACACCACGAAGTGGAAAATTTGTGCGGGAATGATCGAACGTGTCGCGATCAAACGGTGCTATGTTGGCATCTCGACCTCGATGTTCGCTGTGACAAACACTACACTTTCGCTGTTTAATATCGGTAATTTTTCCATGGAAACCTTCGCCATCTTTGACATCTTTACTCACCTCCTTGTGGCAATCCATACACAAACTATCCTGAGCACCTTTTTGAAAGGCTTCGTGACAGTTCCCACAATCTTTTTCATACTTAGCGTGGGCAATGCTCAGTTTACCTGGCATCACCAAACCTTCAAACCGTTGCACTGCTCCCGCATAGCATAATGAAGAAAACAAATAATAAGCAATGAAAACTACACTCAAGGAGATGAATAAACGATCGAAATTTAAAAACATCCTTTTTAATCGTTCCATTTAGCCATTTAATATCACGGTTAAGAAAACACGCTAATACATATGCACAGCAATCACATGAAATATTCCAGAAATCAGCAGTAAATACAGGAAAGGGATATGCCCGATACGCCAAAAACTATACAAATGCTTCACCGCGTTATGGCGTGCTAGTTTGCTTAATAGAGCAAGGTACGCTTTGATTATTTTTTTCTCTACGGAAGTAAAAGTTGCGTGATCACCCCATAACTTGAGTACAACCGCACCTTCCTGCGAGGCTGAAGATGCAGGTCTTAAATAGCAAATTTGTAAATACAGATATTTTGATCGAATTCTCACCATTAAAGCAACCCAAAATGCATACACTACATTCTTAGGGCTAGCAAAAGAAATCACCATGAAATTTTTTAATAAATGTTGTATTTGATCGGATAACTCCGGTTTTGAATTTAATACTTTTTCTTGTAGCACTGAATGCAGATTTTTCAATGCTAAACGCTCATTCGCAAGATCAAAACTCACTTGGCTATAAAGATATCGCCCAACCATACCACTAATCGCCACGATCAACATGGAGAAAAAAGCAACGCCACCATTAATCGAAGCAATTTCAAACTGACTATGAATGATAATTATAGTCGGTGCGGCCAAACCAACAAACACATGTATTCCAAACCAAACTTTCAATGTCCCCCATTGCCGTAATTTTGGGAATCGCTTACGAGCACTATAAAGAAATTGAAGGAGCATCATAATCCCACCAATTAGCCCCAAATCATAGATTAAATCATCCTCATTACTTAAGTATTCAGAATCCCATGAATACCAAATGAGCAAAATAGAAGCGACTAATAAACCAAAAATACCAGTGACAATATTTGCTTCTTTGGAGAATTTTTTATGGTCTTGTTCCACAACCGTCTCAGGAACAGCATCACCTCGCAAAATTTCAGCCGTTATCTTTGCTTTTTCTCCCATATCGTTCGACATCTTTTAGAAAGCCCCTCTTCGATTTCCCTGCAACCACAATTCGCAATCGTTATTTTAACTTGTCAAGGAATAGACACGTAATAACTAGCCCACCCTTCAACTAATAGTTCCTTGATTTAAATGACCATTAATTCGATAAAATTGAAGCGCATAGATGACTATTTTTCAATTTAAGCATTATCAATGACGATCATGAAACACCAATTAAAAACATCTATTTCACAACCTACCAAAAGGCATTGAGTACCGGCAAGATCATTTTCAAGTCAAATAGCTTTGCTGCTTTTATAGACTTCGATATCCGACCAAAGATCAATTTTTTAGAAGAAGAAATGATTTAGAATATTACTGATAATTACGCGATACCCATCACTAAATCTAATTAAAAAAACATAAATATCATATAGTAATATGATTATAGCGATGACATTTTTTCTAATTAGACAATGTATAAAACCAAAAAAACGACATTATAAACAAATAAAGCTAAACAAAAGATAACGCCCGCTATCTTATAACTTAATACGTTAAAAAATTAAAGAGCGGACAAAAACGATCGAAAAAGTAACAAAACGAATAAAGAAATATGTAGTCACGCTTAACGATGTATTACCGAGCACTGATTCACCTTTCGTGCTCAACTTGGATTGACAAAGCGAACGCTTAGCTCAAACGACTTAAAAATCAATGATAGAAACATGATTTGTTATGCAGTTTTTCATCGATATTACCAATGTTTTATTTGTCGGTATCACCGACAATTTTTTAGAAATACTCACCTATGGTATACCAATACTCATTTTCTATATTATATTTCAGCGTATCCGCACCAAAGATAGCAATAAAAACCTTGATTTTTTCATAGGTATCAAAGAGGCAGGACTTACCGAACCGGCGTCTTTACATCCATTAATTAACACCAATCTATGTGTGGGGTGTGGCAGCTGTGTCACCGCCTGCCCTGAAGGCAATGTACTCGGCCTAATTGACGACAGAGCACGACTGATCAATGCAACACATTGCATCGGTCATGGCGCATGCAAAGAAGCCTGCCCCATGGAGGCGATTACCCTCGTATTTGGCACAGAACGACGGGGCGTTGACATCCCATTACTAAAACCAGATTTTGAGACGAATGTGCCTGGTATTTATATTGCCGGCGAACTTGGCGGCATGGGACTAGTACGAAATGCCATTACCCAAGGGCGACAAGCCATGGATGCAATCAAAACGGCCATCGCCACCGCGAAAGACGCCCCCACCGATGTCGTTATCATCGGCGCCGGGCCTGCTGGATTTTCCGCCACTTTGGGAGCACACGAAGCCAATTTAAACTACGTCACCGTAGAACAAGATTCACTTGGCGGTGCCGTCGCTCATTTCCCTCGGGGCAAACTGGTTATGACATCGACGGCGATACTCCCCATTATCGGCGAAGTGAAGTTAACCGAAATCAGAAAAGAACCTCTGGTTGAATTCTGGCAAGCTGTCGAGCAGAAAACTGGCATTCGCATCAACTATAAGGAACGTATGGATATGATAACCCAGTCCGACAGTGGAGGATTGATTGTTAAAACCAATCACAACACCTATCACACAAAAACCGTATTACTCTCCATTGGCCGACGCGGAACACCACGCAAAATTGGCGCCCCTGGCGAAGATCAAGCCAAGGTCGTTTATCGTCTGATTGATCCAGAACAATATCGAGGTATGCATGTTTTGGTCGTCGGCGGAGGCAATAGTGCCTTGGAAGCGGCCGTGAGTATCGCCGAAGAAGAAGGCACCACGACCACACTCTCATACCGCAGTGATGCTTTCTCAAGAGCCGCCGAGCAAAATCGTGATAATGTGACTCGAATGGAAGCAGAAAATCGGTTAACTGTCTTATTGAAATCAAATGTGAAAAACATCGGTGAAAAAGATGTCACCATTGACCACCAAGGCAAACTAATCACCATACCTAACGATGCCGTAATTGTTAGCGCAGGTGGTGTATTACCCACGCCTTTTTTGAAAAAAATTGGCATACAGGTGGACGTCAAGAACGGCGAACCTTAATACAAGAAAATGTCTTTTTTGAGTATTGTTAATACCTTATCCAGCGTATTAGCCTGAACCTTACTATCGAGCCTTTCAACTCCATTTCGAGAATCTGGCCCTTCTGTCGAAGGCGCCCTAGCTGGGTTAATACATGGCATATCAGGCTCAACGTTTCATCCGCTTTCAGATGATATTGACAAAAAATGAGTGGCAACCATTTTTCACAGTTGTCGTTCATTGTCTTAACTAAGTTGATAAACATCCTTCGTTTTTGACAACGAATAACACTGTCCTTTTTCATATTTTTTTCGACTTGGCTCGGTATGTCCTTTCTTTTCAGCTCCAGTAATCCCAACGCCATAAAGACCGCGAGAGTGGGCTTATCTTTATCTTTGACTTCATTCAGTTTCGTGGCGTATTGCTTCGGTTGTAATTAGAGCATTCCAATCCTAGCCGATATATTGATCGTAATATAGGTTTTCAGATAATAACGTACATTTTAGGAAGAGACTGGTTCGCTAGATTGACATGTTCGTATGGGAAAACACGCCGGTATAGTCAAACCATGAGATCTCCAAAATTGTATTTAATTATCTGAACGTCTATAGGCCGTCATTTTAGCTCGCCTAACGGCTATGTTTCCGCTAAAGTCTTTGTCACGATTTCAAAAACATCTTTCGACAAATCAGTTTGACTTTTAATCCGTTCGAGTTGAGCTTTCATCATTGTTTGACGCTGTATTTCAAAGCGTTTCCAGGCGTTGAACGCATTAGTCATACGCGCCGACATCTGAGGATTCAATGTGTTCAGTTCAATGATGCAGTCGGCTAAAAATTGATAACCTCGGCCAGAGCGGTCGTGAAAACGCACTGGATTGGCAAATGCAAAGGCACCAATCACAGCTCGCATTTTATTCGGATTCTTGATATCAAACGCCTCATGCTGAGTCAGTGCAATCACATCATCTAATGTTTTTTCCAACTTAGAGCGTGCTTGCAGTGCAAACCATTTATCAATGACTAATGTATCGTTTTTCCAGGTTTGATAAAATTGATCAAGCACAACGGCTCTTTCTTCACAATCTGTGTTGACGATCGCTTCCATGGCTTCCAAGCCATCGGTCATATTATTTGCCTGACGAAATTGACTCAATGCCATTTGCCGAATAGCTTGTTTATTGAGACGCATTAAATAATATAAGCAGGTGTTTTTTAAGCGTCGCTGGCCTGCCATTTGTGCATTAAATTGATAGACTTGAGTATTCAGATTGGCTTGGTAAACCGTCATAAAACTGGATTCTAAGGTCGTGGCAACCTGATTGCACAAAAACTCCCGCGCTTGATGAATCAGCGTTGGATCTACAATTTTTTGTTGTTCTGCAATGACAATTTCATTGGGAAAATTTAATGCTTGGGCAATTAACGATTGATCTAATGTATCATGCTCAATGATTTGCCGAATGGCATCAATAAACCCTTGTTCAATAGCCAGCGGTTTATTATTATTAAGATCGGCAATCAACCCATTAATGATACGCATGGCTAAACGCTGCCCGGCATCCCATCGATTAAATTCGTTACCGTCATGGGCCATCAAAAACATCAACTCATCATCAGTATATTCAATCGTTAACTTAACAGGCGCCGAAAAATCACGTAATAAGGAAGGAATGGGCGCTTTCGCTAGATTTTTAAAATGGACCTGAGTCACCGCTTCCCGAATTTCCAAAACGTTTTCATTCAGCGTCCAGCTTGCATTATCTTCTGCGACGACTTGTGGCACTAACTCTTGCCCAGAGGAATCGAGCAAACCGAAAGCCAAGGGAATATGAAAGGGCTGTTTGGTGGCTTGCCCTGGTGTCGCCGGGCAAGTTTGCTCAAAGACCAAGCTATAAATTTGCTGGGCGGCATCGTACTGGCGAGTCACTTTCACTTCGGGGGTACCAGCCTGATCATACCATAAGCGAAATTGTCGCAAATCAGCTCCGGTGGCCTCTTCCATCGCCGATACAAAGTTATCAGTGGTCACGGCTTGGCCATCATATAAGGAAAAGTAAATATCGGCCCCTTTTCGAAAGCCATCGGCACCCAGTAAGTTATACAACATGCGAACCACTTCAGCGCCTTTGTTGTATATCGTGACGGTGTAAAAATTACTGATATCAATGTAAGACGATGGACGCACCGGATGCGCCATCGGCCCGGCATCTTGTGGGAATTGGCTAGTTCGAAGCACATTCACATCATAAATCCGCTTAACTGATTTTGACGTCATATCCGCCGTAAAGTGTTGGTCACGGAAAACAGTAAACCCTTCTTTCAGACTCAATTGAAACCAATCACGGCAGGTCACCCGATTGCCTGACCAATTATGAAAATATTCATGAGCAATGATCGCTTGTATATTTTCGTAATCATTATCGGTGGCGGTTTCAGGTTTTGCCAACACGCAAGCGGAGTTAAATATATTCAGACCTTTGTTTTCCATGGCGCCCATATTGAAGTCATTCACTGCCACAATCATGTAAATATCGAGATCGTATTCGCGACCATAGACTTTTTCATCCCAAGCCATGGATTTTTTTAATGACGCCATCGCATGATCACAACGATCGATATTTTCTTCTTCAACATAAATGCGTAACGTGATATTCCGACCAGATTTTGTCTTGAAATGATCCTCTTGATGCACAAGATCACCGGCCACTAAAGCAAATAAATAGCTGGGTTTAGGAAACGGATCATGCCATTTAGCCCAGTGCCGGTTATTGCTCAATTCACCGCGTTCAATCAAATTTCCGTTAGAAAGTAATACCGGATAACGCCTCTTATCCGCCACGATCGTTGTCGTGTAGATCGCCATCACATCGGGGCGATCCAAGAAATAAGTAATGCGCCGAAAGCCTTCCGCCTCACATTGCGTGCAATAATTACCACTGGATTTGTACAAGCCTTCAAGCGCGGTGCTTTCTTCAGGTTTTATTTCAGTCACCGTTTCCAGGATAAACTGATCAGGTACATCGAAAACCCGCAGCCCCTCGCGGTGACATTCATATTGATGATCTTGCAATACATTACCATCAAGGGCGATAGACTCAAGCATTAAATGCGATCCGCTCAACGCTAACACGGAAGGGCCGGTATCACATTTCGGATTTTTTCGCACTTTGAGGCGCGCTGTCACATTGCTGACGTCTTCATTCAAATCAAATGTCAGCTCAACCTGATCAATTAAATACTCAGGCACACGATAGTCTTTTAGATAAATGGCGGATGGTGTTTCATTAAGCATATTATTTCCCTATATTACAGGTACCAAGACGACGGAGACGCTTAGGAATGAACATTCTTATCCCCTGTTAAATGCGCTTGAACGAGATCGATGGATGGTTTAGCACGATGATGCTACAACAATGCTGGCAATTTCGTCGATGACTCAAAAGGATGATGAATTTGCCTCAGAAAGGAGATTCAATAGATACTGGTATAAAATCCTTTTTGATTTCGGAGGCTTATTTTCCTTTTGTTCTTTTGTCGAATTTCGTACCAATTGGCGAATATGTTGCCGATCAATGGTTGGCTGACTCGCTTGCACGGTATGAAAAAAAACATCGAAATTGTTAATTAATCCATCTCTCCATTGCTCCGCTAAGTGATGTTTTTCCGTCTCTTTACGAGGCTCCCATTGCCGACTTTGCATGTATTGCTCGATCGGTTGCACATCAATGTCACGCATTAAACGACCGATATATTGCATTTGACGCTTATGGGCACTATGCGATTTAATCGTTTTTGCATGACAGATAGCCTCGCGAAGCCGATCCGGCAAATCAATCTTGTTTAATTGACTTGTGGGTAATTCGACAAGTTTCTGGCCTAATTGTTGAGCCGCGTGAGACGCTCGCTTGCGCTGGCTCTTACTAATATATTCATCTGGCTGTTCTTTTTCTTCCATCATCATTCGGTTATCTTACTCATTCGCATGAGCCGTTATTCAGTTCAATGGGCTAAAATTAATCATAAAGACAATATATAATAGCTTATCGTCTAACGCCCCCTAGGTCCACCGTGTTTAAACTTCGAACAATCAGCCAAGACCGTCCAGCGCTTCATGGAATGTATAAAATCGCTCGGTCTAACTGGGGAATAAACATTCATGTCAATACAATGATGTTATTTCCATTCGCACAAAACATTATTATCCAATAGCTTAGAAGTTGTCTAAAATGCGGCAACGGACATGAGTCGCGACACCCTCTCAATATTACGGACAAATTTCACACAAACCGCTGTACTTCCAATCCCACTCATGATATCTACAATACAAATATCAGAAAGCATAGACTAAAAACTCTATTTCTAAATAGGGAAAATAGATTGACTCACGCAATAACACCAGTAGGAGACTCCATGAGTAAAGAAATCGACCCAAATTTCATCCATTGTCACGACTGTCAATACGAAGGAAAAAGCAAAGCCACTGCCGCTAAAGAATTTGTCATCTTTGGTGTCATTTTACTCTTCTCCCCTATTTTTTTACCATTAATTATCGTCGCATTAGTGTACTTAGGTTGGATTATATCGAAACCCATCAAACGCCTCTGTCCCGCCTGCGGCTCAGCAAATGCTGTTTCATTAGACATGCATAAAGAACAATCTGTTAAATAATAGCTTAGTATTTTTAATCCAGTTAATAGTTGACGGATGAACTAGACTAATGTGGAATATACCATCAAGATGGATAATAGACACCTCATGAGTCCTTATCCAGAGCAGTGGATATCGCTTCATGACACTTCTATTATTGAATCTTGTGTACTTCTTGAGGGAGAAGTCGTCCCAGTGTGAGCACAGCATTGCTAAAACGTCATGCGTACAGCAATCCAGCAACAGTGGGCTATCAAGTGATCATTGCCAGCCGGTATTGATCGTTAGCTATTACCGAGTTTAATTAGGGGGATAAATGATAACACGGAGATTGATTCGCATCGTCTGTCTGAAGGTGGCATTGCTCGGGCTTTTCATTGGCTCATCACAAGCAATAGCAAACGTCGTCAACATTAACGCTCCAGAGTGGTTAGGTGGTCTAAAGCTCGATCAAACCCAGCTAAATAACATCAAGGAAGCGGTAGAAAAAGCACTGGCGTCACCCATTGATGCCGAGCAACAGTGTGGCAAAGTACGTATCGATTGTGTGGTACGTGCGGCGCGTGAATGGCAAGTCGATGGGGATCGTTATCGCGAAATTGTCATTAACATTCACACGGTGGGTCATGCATCTCGACCGATCAATCAAAACAAAGGGACTTGGCCCAAGATCGTAGCTAAATAACCAAGCTAAAGGCTGTTTGGTTAAAAATTACGCCCATACGACACTTTTTTTAACCAAACAGCTTCGCTTTTTTATCGCCATCAAACCGCCTGCACCGCCTCTGACACTAACCGAGGCCCGGCATAAATCAATCCGCTATACAGCTGGACCAAGCTAGCACCCGCTTGGTATTTCTCTTTCACGTCATGGCCATTCATCACGCCTCCTGACGCAATAATAGGTATTTTATCTCCCAGCACTTGTTGCAATGTTGATACAACGGCGGTTGATTTTTTAGTCAGCGGACTTCCGCTTAACCCCCCCGCCTGGTTTCCATTGGGATAGTGCTCAACTTGCTCGCGTGAAATCGTGGTATTGGTCGCAATCACTCCATCGATTTCGTAGCGTATGAATAAATGGGCCATTTCCGCGATATCGTCGGTGGATAAATCAGGCGCAATTTTAACCACCAGCGGTACATATCGGTGATATTGATTATCCAAGCGCACTTGCGCTTGCTTAAGCTTCTGTAAAAATATCCCTAATTCTTCCCCATTTTGCAATTGCCGTAAATTTTTAGTATTCGGTGACGAGATGTTAATCGTAATATAGCTTGCCAGTGAATACACTTTTCTCAGACAAATCAGGTAATCATCAACCGCTTGTTCTATCGGCGTGTTGACATTTTTCCCCACATTGATACCGAGCACTCCCTGATATTTTGAGCGCTGCACCTGCGTCACCAAGTGATCAACCCCTTTATTGTTAAACCCCATACGATTAATGATGGCATGTGCTTGAGGAATCCGGAATAAGCGGGGTGAGTCATTACCCGGCTGAGGCTGCGGTGTTACCGTACCAATTTCGATAAAACCAAAACCTAGCGATGCCAATGCATCCAGATAATCTCCATTTTTATCCAATCCGGCAGCTAATCCAATGGGATTAGTAAACTCAAGCCCCATACATTTTACCGGTTTGATAAAACGATTGGCCTCTCCCAAAGAAAAACCCACTCGATGCCAATAATTAACAGCCTTTAACGTCAATGTGTGAGCGCGCTCCGGCGGTAATGAAAATAATAGGCGACGTACGAAACCATAAAGCATCATCATATAAAACCATTCCTAGGGAAGCTGAAACAACATTGGGCGGCCCAGCATTTGATTCCTGATAAGTCTTACCGCCTCCAGAAAACCCCTCGTGAAATCCATGACCATCGCGATTTTCAAACATGAGGTCGCCCAATGCCGGTTGAATAGAATTTTGGTGCATTTTCAATGCAAATCAGGCACAATACGCGGTTTTATTATACGTATCGTTGATGGCAAAATGAAGTTATTTGTACGAGTAAAATATTCGAGCCGATTATCTGGCACTCTACCACCATTAAACGACATTAACAAAGGCATTCATCATTTTGTGTAAAACGACTGAACAAAGATTGTCGGCATTCATCAATAGCCATTCAAGTCATCTGCTCAAAGAAAGTCTGATGGGTTTGGAAAAAGAAAGCTTGCGGGTTAATAAACGAGGCCACATTGCACAAACGCCACACCCTGTCGGTTTAGGCTCAGCGCTGACCCACCCCTATATTACCACTGATTTTTCAGAGGCACTTTGTGAGTTCATCACCCCGCCACTCAACCGTATTGAAAATGCCCTCAAATTTTTATGCAATACCCAAAAATTTGTATATCACCAACTAGATAATGAAATACTGTGGGCCACCAGCATGCCTTGCGTGGTCGAGGGTGAGACCAATATTCCCATTGCCTATTACGGCCCCTCCAATGCAGGCACCATGAAGACCGTATACCGTCGAGGTTTAGGGCATCGCTACGGTCGGGTGATGCAAGTGATCGCCGGGGTTCATTTTAATTATTCGTTTAGTGAAAATTTTTGGCAGCAATATCAAAACATCGTTCAAAGCTCACAAGATTTACAAACCTTTAAATCCTCGCATTACTTTAGTTTGATTCGCAATATAAGACGCTATGGTTGGTTAATCCCTTACTTATTTGGCGCCTCACCGGCGGTCTGCAAATCCTTCCTTGGTCATAAAAAAACAACGCTGCAAGCGTTTGATGAATTCACCTATTACGAACCTTTTGCGACCTCATTGCGCATGGGCGACATTGGCTACCAAAATAGCAAAGAACATGAAACAGGTGTTAATCCCAGCTATAACAGCTTAGCGGAGTATATTCACTTTTTACAACAAGCCATTGAAACACCCTGCACGGAACATGAAAAAATAGGTCTGAAAAAAAATGGCGAATACCGGCAACTCAATGCCAATCGTTTACAAATTGAAAACGAATACTATAGCACCACCCGCCCTAAACAATTACTCAATAACAATGAAAAACCGATCCTTGCTTTACAGCGGCGCGGCGTTCGCTATGTTGAATTGCGCTCACTCGATGTTAATGCCTTTGACCCCTTAGGCATTAACGTGGATCAACTTCACTTCCTGGAAACTTTTTTTGCTTTTTGCCTATTCCATCCCAGCCCACCGATTGATCCACAGGAAACCAAAGAAATTGATGCTAACTACCAAATCGTCGCCCACCAAGGGCGTAAACCAGGCATCCAATTACAACGTCATGGCCAATCGATGCCGTTAGTGCAGTGGGCCAGTGAGCTTTGCGAACAACTGACAGGTTTTGCTGAACTATTAGACACCAATGAAAACACCCCACGCTATCAAGCAACGCTGGTTTTACAACAAGATTTGGTAAAAAACCCCGACCATACACCCTCGGCACGTCTGCTCGCAGAAATGCGTGCTAACAAAGAATCATTTTACCATTTTGCCATGCGTAAATCCGTCGAGCATCGAAACTACTTTGAAAGACAAACCCTCACAGAACAACAGAAAATCTCTTTTATTGATGAAATTAATCGCTCACTGGCCAAACAAAAATCCATCGAAGCGACCGACACTCTGACATTCGAAGCGTATTTACAGCACTATTTTTCTCAACAATGATCGCGCAATAAAAACGACTGATCGAAATTTATTAAAGCGAGAAATATTTATGTCCCCATGGCACGCCACCGTTAAACCATCGCTCTTTTTGCTGTTATTCACAGTCATGCTAGCCAGCTTAGCCAACGCCGAAACCTGGTTGCAAACATTTGATGGAAAAGGGAAAAATATTGAAGATTATATGAGCAAAGGTAAATGGCTAATCGTCATGATATGGGCTTCTGACTGTCATATTTGTAATAAAGAAGCGCATCAATACGTTACTTTTCATCACAATTATCAACACAAAAATGCACAGATGTTAGGCATCAGCGCCGATGGTACTCGCAAGAAAAAACAGGCGGAGGCATTCATTCGCCGACACAAGTTAAACTACCCGAATCTTATTGCTGAACCTGAAGTCGTTGCTGAACTCTATGCTGAGTTAACCGGTGAAGCTTGGTATGGCACGCCCTCATTTCTAGTTTTCGCCCCCAATGGTGAATTAATAGCCGCCCAAATTGGCGCCGTACCCAGCCGCAGTATCGAAAAGTTCATTCAAAAAAATAGTTAATGAATTTTCATTCATGTATCACCGATTGAAGAAAAACTTCTGTGGCGATCAAAGATCAAGCGAGATCAAATGATAGGCTGCCCAAGCTCGGTAACCACTAATAAC